>Ga0105356_10002441_pt1 | contig 18543 bp, 14 predicted proteins | sample GOMGulsemesocosm_3_FD_83502 | JGI IMG/M metagenome (GOLD analysis project Ga0105356, IMG submission 83502) | Methane-oxidizing microbial communities from mesocosms in the Gulf of Mexico - GOM9D Gulf of Mexico | ecosystem: Environmental > Aquatic > Marine > Cold seeps | place: Gulf of Mexico...
AAAGTTTGGTGGATGCTTATCAATGTGAATGGAAACAAGCCATTGAAAATGAAGATATGGTTTCAAAATTTCAACATTTTGTAAACTCAGAAGCTACGGATGATACTATCTTATTTGTTCCTATGAGAGAACAATTACAACCATCAGCTTGGGATTAATAATAACTAAATTTTAAAAAATGGATACAATTTTATCAACATACAAATCAGTGAAAGAGAGCGAAGTAACCATCTGGTTTAAAGCCGCAGCTGTAAGTGAATTTGCTAAAGACGGAGGTGCTTGTGTAAAATATAAGGAGAAGCAAATTGCAGTTTTTAATTTCAAAAGAAAAAATGAATGGTATGCCTGCCAAAATGTTTGTCCGCATAAAATGGAAATGGTGTTGTCTCGGGGGATGATTGGAGATGATAAGGGAATTCCAAAAGTGGCGTGCCCAATGCATAAAAAAACATTTTCATTAGAATCTGGAGAGAATTTAAATGGGGACTTGGAGGCAATTGCAACTTATCCTGTGAAAATAGAAGAGAACTTTGTGTATATCGGATTTTCTGAATAAATTTGGTTATCTTAAAAAAGACCAACTATGCAAAGCGAAAAATTTAACAAAGCAATTCAGTTATTTGATGAAGCAAATTCATTAGATCCAAATAAAGAAAGCTATAATGGAGAGGAATTTCCAAAGGAATTATTATATGCAATAAGAATGACAGAGCAACTTGATAAGTTTGCTCCAAATGCGGATGAAGCAGTTCAGTTAACAGTTCGTTGTCAACATATTTGTCGTTGGGAAATCACAAGAGATTCTTACGAGATGAATAGAGTTGGTTATTTAAATTGGCGAAAAGACTTAAAAGATTTTCATGCTAAGAAAGCGGCTGAAATTTTAAATTTTGTTGGATATGATGCAGAAATTATCGATCAAGTTGAGTTCTTATTACTAAAAAAACAATTAAAGAAAAACGCCAATACACAAGCATTGGAAGATGTGGTTTGTTTGGTGTTTTTAGAGTTTTATTTTTTAAAGTTTTCTGAAAAATATTCAGAAGAAAAAATAATTGACATAGTTCAAAAAACTTGGAAAAAGATGTCAGAGAAAGGGCATGAAGCTGCTTTAAAGTTAGATCTTCCTAAAGAAGCACTGGCTATAATTACAAAAGCACTGAGTTAGTAAACTAAAAGTTATTTTACTTTTATGAATGGAGTTAATAAAGATATTTCATTAGATAATACAACCTTCTTTAAATTTAGAAGGTTGTATTTATTGGCCTTATTATTAATTGCTGGAACTATTATTATTGCTCAAATTTTAATACAAAAACATTTAAATTCTCAAGAAAACGATTCTCGAATTATCAATATTGCTGGTAGACAGCGGATGTTAAGTCAGAAATTACTGAAAGAATCACTTTTTTTATTGAATGCTACTAAGGAAGAGAAAATAAAAAGTATTGAAATTATTAAAAATGATGCAGAAACATTCTTAAGCTCGCATCAAAACCTTCAGGATGAATTTGATGCATTGGGAGCGTTAACTCAAAACAATCCAGCATTAAAGAATTTATTTCAAAATATAGAAGTTCATCATTCCGAAATAGTAGCCTCTTGTAATTCAATATATAAAAAGGTTTATAAAAACCCGTTAATTTCATCCGATTCGCTAACAACTTATATTCGAGTTTTAAAAAACGCAGAAAAGCCTTTTTTAAGTAAAATGAATGAGATCGTTTTTAAGTATGATCAAATAAGTAAGCAAAAAGTACAGCAGCTAAAAAAGATAGAATATATCCTTTTATTAGTATCACTTTTAATTTTGGTGTTTGAAATTTTATTTTTATTCAAGCCAATTTCAATTCATATTAAAAATGTAATAGCTGATTTAATAGTCTCTAAAAAGGAAGCTCAGGACAAAGCTCAAAAAATTGAAGAATTATATATTGCTAAAGAAGCCTCCATGCAAGAGTTAAAAGGCTTGAATTATGCATTAGATAATGCTGCTTTATTTATAAGTGTAGTGCAAGATGGATCTGTGGTTCATGTAAGTAAAAAGTTTAAAAACCTATTAGGAGTTGATAAATTGGATACTAAAAAAGGGCCGTTAGAAAATTTATTATTGTTCGAGGAAAGTGATCGTCAAACTGTAAAAGAATTGTTGAAGGGGAAACGGAGATCTATTTGGGTTAGGGAATTGCAAGTAACAACTAATAAAGAGGAAAAATTGTGGTTGGAAATGTCTGTAATTCCGATGAATCAATTGGCGAGTAATCAACATGCATTAATTTTATGTACCGATATCACAAAGCGGAAAACATCGCAAATTGAGATAGATTTATTATTCGAAGAACGTTTTATAGAGCAAGTAAATAGGCAAAAAATACAAGCAAGTCAAATTGTTGAGGCGCAAGAAGAAGAACGAAAACGTATAGCTAAAGATATACATGATAGTATTGGGCAAAAGTTAACAGCATTAAAATTTAATATTGAATCAATTAATGCTGCTAATGTTGACAATACAGCGGTAAAAGTAGATCGATTAAAAGACCTGTTGGGCAGTTTAATTAAAGAGGTGAGAGCAGTTACATTTAATTTAATGCCAGCTGAATTAATAGATTATGGAATTGTACCTGCTATTCAAAAATTAACAGAAAAATTAGCTGGCTTTACAGGTCAGAAAATCTTTTTTGAAAATAAAACTGATTTTAAAGGTCGATTCGATTCTTTGGTCGAAACAAATCTGTATAGAGTTGTTCAAGAAGCAGTTAATAATGCTTTAAAATATGCCGATTCTAATTATATTTTAGTTTCAATAAGTCATTCAAATCAGGTATTGAGTATTGTAATTGATGATGACGGTAAAGGTTTTGACGCTGAAAAATTGTTAGCTAAAAAAAATGAAGCTGGTATGGGCTTGTTTTTTATGAAAGAGCGGATACATTATATTAATGGTAGAATTTTTATTAATTCTTCTAAAGATAATGGAACCAGAATTACAATTAATATCAACCTATTAAGTTCGTAAAAGAATACTAGAATTTTTAATTTTGTTCTTGTAATTTGGTTCTGTCTCCTCTAGGTTAGTAATAAACTAAAGATTTATCGTTCTTTCAAAAAAGAGATGTCCAAAGCTCATGTTTTTCCAGGGCCGTGTTATATCGCAAGCTAATTGTTTCAAACTAAGATGTAGCCGTAGCTATAGAGATATAAAAGAATTAGTTCAGGGATAGAAATTATACCCATATTAAAGAAGAATCAACTATGGAATCCTTAAAATTCAATCGTTGAATTTTAAGGATTTTGGTTATGTAAGAATATTTCAAAAGATACTTTTTATTTTTCGAAAAACAGATGGGATAGAAGCAGAAATTCTATTTTAGTTGGAACGATTTAATTGAAACCCGAAACCTATAAAAAATTGAATATTATTAGTGCCATTCACCCAAGAGAGGTCAAAATCAATAGGTCCTAAAATGGAATTATATCCCAAGGTCACACCTGATGAAAATAAAAAACTCGTTGCATCGGAATCTTCCCATTTGCCTTTTGCTGTATAGGCATTGTTTATATAGTCCTTAAAGTCATTAAAACCAACAGTGGCTACATCCATATGTGGAATGAGGTAGAAACTTGATTTGAAATTATACTGCAAGCCAAGATTTAGCTTCATAAATTGGCTAACCATAACTTCTCCTTCATTAAGCCCAGGAAAAATAAAGTTATCGCTTCTCGGATTCAACTGATTACCACCAATAATATATTTTGCTCCCGCGCCAAAATCCTTGAAAGACAAATCGTTTTTATTTCCATCATTCATTGCGATAAAATTTCCTGAAGCACCAATAATAGCCGTTGTGGAATTATTCAAAAGGAAACGTTTTTCATAATTGATTCCAAATTTGGTATAATCACTGATAGTACCTTTTTCAGTAGGTATATCTGCATTTGAATAGTTTACTTCAACATTGTTGTAAAGGGACCTTCCAATATTGACTTTAAAGGTTGTGCCTTTAGTGGCAAATAGTGCTTCATTAAAGGTGTTGTACATATAATGAGCATTGATTTGTATCGTGTTAAAAGCATAGGATTCTAGCCCGAAAATATTATCATCAAGTTCAGGATTTATGGTGGGTTTCAAATCTGTGTTTTGATATTTTAAACCGAAACCTACATAGCTGGTCAGGGAATTAATATTCCTATTGATTTGATTGTCAAATTCAAAATATCGATAGCTAATATCATCGACCTTTTCGCCACTTATAAAAACATGTTGTTTTAACCTTTGTCCTAGTGCTTCAGATCTCCACCACCATTCTCTATCGCCTCCAAAATTTTTCTGATGCTGTAATCTGAATCGTGGCTGTTCAGCAATATCAAGAGTTACCAATGAACGTGATGCTGCACCAATAATATTCCGTCCTGTATAATTAACGAGGATACCAACACCATGGTAATTGTCATAATGTAAAGAGCCTTTAACTTGGTGTTTTGAATGTTCAAACGCGTTAAGTTGGATTCCCAATTTGTTATCGATGTTTACAGGTGCAAATGTAATCTGACTAAAAATTCTGGTTCCCATCGCTCTGTTGATGCCGTCAGAAATATCTTGTTTCGTGTATAATGTTTTGGTTTTAATATTAGTTCTTGCTTTAACAAGTGCAAGGTTTTTTTTACTGATGTTGTTATAAACAATAGTGTCTAATAAAAATTTATTTTCGATATGTGGTATCTGTACTGTGTGCTGATTATATTTTTTCAGGCGTGTCGAAAGTGCTACCAAGGCAGAAATATTTTCGTTTACTGCCAATGTCCCTTCCTCGTAAATTTCCTTACTTTTATGAAAATCGCCAGTGGAAAAAGTTAAATGACCCGTGTGGTCTATCAGTATATCACAAAGTGCTCGATTTGCTGGATTTTTTAGATTACTACTCAACATTCCAGCCTGAAACAATAGGGCCGTGACATCTTCAAGTTTGTCTTTGCTTACCATTCCGCCACCAACATCACTACCAATAATAATATCTGCGCCCATTTTTTTTGCAATATCCACAGGAAAATTGTTAAGGATACCACCATCAACAAGCAAGGTTTCTTTATAAGGAACTGCCGAAAATAAACCAGGTATGGACATGCTTGCTCGCATTGCAAAAGATAATGAGCCACTGTCTAAGACAATTTCTTTTCCATTAACAATATCGGTAGCTAATGCCCTATACGGGATTGGTAACCTGTCAAAGTCATCGATATTATGGCTAGGAAAGGTCAATGTCGAAATAAATTGCCGTAACTTTTGGTCATTGAGTAAAAACGCACCAATTTTGATATTCCCTTCCACCAAGTCCAACTCCAACAAATATCGTTTAAATTGTGATTTTTCCTCGACACTTACATTGTTAAGTGATACATGTCCTCCCATAAGACTTTCCCAATCCACTTTTTTTGTAATATTCGCAATGCTATCTCCAGAATACCCCAAAGCATAGAGCCCTCCTATGATGCTTCCCATGCTGTTTCCTACAACCAAATCGGGTACAATTCCCAAAGAATCGAGTGCCTGCAATATTGGGATATGCGCCAAGCCTTTTGCGCCTCCGCCACTCAATACTAAAGCCACTTTTGGTTTTTTATCTTGAGCTAAACTTTTAAATGATGGAATTAAAAACAAGCATAGTAATAAATAACTGAAGGTGTTTTTTAAAAATGAACCATTTTGCATAGGATATTTTGCTTTTGGATGTAGTGAACAAATATAGACTTTTCGAAAAACTTAACAAGTGTTGCCGTTATTAAATTCCATCGTATTCCTTTTTATCCCAATGCTTAGAAGTTCCCTAAGCTACAGGAGTTGAAACCTAGTGTTATAACCAAGGTCTTTTCTGTTTCTTAAATTTTTGATGCAAGTTTAGAACTTAAGACAATGATTATGGAGTTTAGATTTTTCCGTGTTTTGAAGCTAATGAAATTAATGATTTGTTGGTTCAATCTTTCAAATTTTTTAACATATGATAATATGTCCAGATATTTTTTTTCGTATTTTCGAAGTACAGATAAGAAAAAACCATTTAGATTAACTATATTTAAAAAAAAATATTTTCAAATGTTAAAAAGTAATAGTATGATAGTTAGACTGTTAGTTGTGATTTTAATTGTTTGTAGCACTGTTAATGCTTCAGGACAAGAAAGAAAAAAACAATTTAAGCCTCTAGAAGATTTTGATGTTATAAGTTTAAGTTATGTCAATTATGGCAATTCCGAATTTAAAAAGAATGACCAAGTTGGTGAAGTAAGTTTTTCTGAATTTAGGTTTTCATTTGCTACAACAAAATTACTTAAAAACAGAAAAACTATACTTTTACATGGGTTGGAGCTTACTAATTTAAAACCAGATTTTTCTGAAGTTCCAAATTCATCTCCTATTACCAGAGATTTTTATTCTGCTGCTTATCGGTTTGGATTGATAAATCCAATAGGAAATAAAGGTTGGAGGTACAGCTTAGGATTGAAACCAACATTGGCATCAGATTTTGAAAAAGGTGGAGTATCATCTGAAGATTTTATACTTCAGGCATCTGTTCTTTTTTCTAAAAGAGCTAGTGAAAATTTCAAATATGGTTTTGGGATTTCTTATAATACGAGATTTGGTAAAAAGCAAATTTTACCAATTTTTCAATTAGTATACAAAAAGAATAATTGGACAACCTTTGGATATTTACCAGCATATTTAGGTCACTTTTACAATTTTTCTTCAAGTAAGCTAGGCTTTTCTATTAATTTAAATGGAAATAATTATAACTTTTATAATACAAATACTTCAGGTTTAGATTTAGATAACCTAAGTTATTCACGAGTAAATATTGGTCCGGAATATGAAATTGAACTTACTAAGAAAATAAAATTGAATTTAAACGGAGGCGTAACTGTTGCAAATAAATTAGATTGGTTAAATGGAAGTGGAGATAGTGAATTGGATTTGTCTCCTGAAAATAAATTTTTCTTTAAATTAGCTCTTAAACTTGTTAAGTAGTTAGCATTGTAAAGTTTATTAATAGAGGCAAATTAAATTTTATTGTAACGATATAGTATTTGATAAGAACTAGAGTTAGTATAAGTACTCGGACATTATTTTAAGTTGTTTTGCAATTTTAAATATAAGGCATAGGTCTTTGGAAATTTGCCCAACTTTTTGTGCCAGGGCCACTTAAAAAAAGTCATTTACATACTCTTTGAGGTTTGATAATTCAGACCTTTCCGATACATAAGAGGGAATTAATTATAACAAACGGCGTAGTGGACACTACGCCGTTTGTTTTATGTTTACTTTTTATTCCAAAACCCTAAAACGGGAAAATTACTGTTAACAAGAAAAACGTTTTGCCTGAAATTCAGACAGTTATAGTTTTTAAGATCGCTGTTACTGTCTTAAAACAGTCCTGATTCTAGCAGACGAATCAGAACCGAAGTTTTAATAAGTATTACAGTTCTAAAAATAGCTGTAATAACTTATTATAAATCAGCACAGGTGTTGTCAATTTTGCATTAAAAAAAATTAATCCAGAAGCTCATCTTTAAAAACATATCCTTTATAATCTACTTTATAAAAAATGCTATATAAAGCAGGTATGAAAAGTAATGTAATGATAGTACCAAATAGCAATCCTATCATAATGGTTACAGCCATGGGCTCCCACATTTCTCCTCCTCCTAAATACAATGGAATCAATCCCAATACGGTTGTAAATGTAGCAAGTATAATAGGCCTAAATCGCTGCAAACAAGCAATAATAATTGCATCTTGTGCATTTCTATCCTCTTCTTCAATTTCAATTCTATCTATAAGTACAATTGCATTGTTAATTACAATTCCTGCTAATGAAATGACTCCTAAAAAAGCCATAAACCCAAAAGGTACACCAAATAATAATAAACCAATCACCATCCCGATAACACCTAAAGGAATAGTAAAGACAATCATGGTCATTTTTCTAAAAGAATTGAATTGAATAATTAGCAGCATTACAATTATAAAAGCTGATAAGGGTAAATACTTAACAACCGCCCCCATATTTTCAGCAGTATTTTCTGCATCTCCTCCTAGACCATATGCATAACCTTCTCCCCATGCTGCCTTTTGTTCTTCTAGCCAAGGTTTTACTAATGCAGTAATTTCAGAAGCATTTCCGTCTTCAGTCAATTCACTAGAAATATTAATTGTTTTGGTTAAATCTAATCGTTTTATTTTAGAGTATTGCCATTGTGGAATAATTTTAGCTACTTGCAATAGAGGGACACTTTTTCCTGTGTTTTGTCCATATACATTTAAGGTTTCCAAAGACGACAGCGTTTGTTGTTTTCCGGTATCACTTAGCATTATAATAGGAATGGATTTGTCATTCTCTCTAAATTCTCCCGTTTGAAATCCATCTAATACGGTTCTTAAAGACGTAGCAATATCCTGATTGGTAATTCCTGCATATTGAGCTTTATTTTGGTCAATATCAATTACAAACTTCTTCCCTTTTGGTCCCCAATCATCTTTTATGTTCTTTGTTCCTGAGATGTCAAATAGTTTAGATTTTACACTTTCTGCGATACTTGCCAGTTTATCTGGGTCATCTCCCGAAATTTTAATTTCTATTGGAGTTCCTCCACCACCTGCGGCTAAGGAACCAACCTTAACATCTGCATTAGGAAAATTATTAAAACAAAACTCATCCAATTGGCGAATCATTTTAGTATTTACTAAAAAAGACGAGGTATTTACTAATATATGTGCATAATTTGAATTTGCTTCATCCGCACTATATCCTAAATCATAAGATGATGGACCTTTACCTATATATGACGACCAATCTACAATACCATCCTTTCGTTCAGGAGTCACTATTAAATTAGATGCTATATAATTTTCAATGGACAATACCAATTCAGAAGTTCGCTCTATTTTGGTTCCTTGCGGCATATTAATATCAACAGTAATCATATTTCGATCACTATCTGGAAAGAATACAAAGCCCAATTTTGTAAACCCGTACATGGACAAGAAAAACATCAAAACTACGGCAACTATCACTGATTTTTTCCAAGACAAAGCAAATAGAATAATAGTTTTGTATTTTGTTTTTAAACCATTAATTATTTTTTCTAAAAAACCTTCATTCTGCTCAGATTTAGGCTTTATTTTTAAGAAAAACACACAGAACAACGTAGTTATACTTAGTGAGACAACCCAAGATGACATAAGTGCAATACTAATCACCACAAATATTGGCCCCATAATATCTCCCATGGCCGATTCTGCCATATAAAATGATAAAAAAGCTGCAGAAGTTGTTAAGGTAGAGATTAATAAAGGCATGATTAATTCTGAACACGAATCAATAGCCGCTTTTTTTACTGGAATTCCATTTTCCATTTTCACCATAATTGACTCAGCAACTACAATCGCATTATCAACCATCATTCCTAAAGCCATTATTAAAGCTGCCAAAGTAATTTGATTTAATCCCATGTCAATAAGCCCCATAATCATGAGTGTGGTTATAGAAACTATTGGAATAAGGCTCGCTATTATAATTCCAGTTCTAAAACCTAAAAATATCAACATTACCAATAATACTATTGCAATTGACTGCATTAAGTTTCCAATAAAGCTTTCAATCTTATGATCAATATATGTGTCTATGGATGATAGCCTTAACAACTCTATACCAATGGGAAGCTTTGTTCTAAATTTTTCTAAAACACGGTTAATATCTTCTCCTAATTCAATTACATTACTTCCTTTTTTTAAGGAAATATGAAGTGATATTGCAGGTTTACTATTCACACGAACTATTTGCTTTGATGGAGTAATATATCCTTTTTCCACAGTTGTAATATCTGATAATGCGACTACTTGTCCGCTAGTACCAACAGGGATTAACATTTTTCTAATATCAGAAATCTCATTAAAATTTCCAGTTGGTTCTAAAATAATACGCTCGACACCTAAATTAATTTCGCCTCCTGAATTTAATATATTTGTATTGTTAATTATTCCTTGTAAACTACTGGATGTTAAACCATACCTTTTTAATTTCGCATTGCTAAATTTAATAAAGATGCGTTCTTCCTGTACACCATTTAATTCAACTTTTGCCGCATCTTTTAACTTGATAAGGTTATTGCGCAAATCATCAGCAAAGACTTTCATTTCTTTATAAGAATATCCATCACTTGTAAGTCCCACAACAATACCAAAGACTTCTCCTATACCATCGTCATTCAAACTAGGAGTTACATTATTAGGAAGCCCTTTAATCCCATTTAGTTTCCGTCTAAGTCGGTCCCAAACGGCTTGCAATTCTTCTGGAGCAACATCTAATTTTAGTTCAACGGTAACGATAGATAAGCCAGTTCTAGAAGTACTTGATATTTTTTTAAGTTCCGGAAGTTCTTGTGCTATTTTTTCAACCTTATCCGTTACCAATTGTTCAACACGTTCTGGACTTGCACCCGGAAAAGAAGAAACTATGGTGGCTATACGAATAGTAAATGGAGGCATACTATCTCTTGATAGCGATGAATAAAGAACTGCACCCATTACCATTACTACAGTAAGTATACTTAATGCAACTCTATTTTTATTTATGGAAAACTTAGCAAAATTCATATGTATTGGTTTAGGAGTGTTCTTATTGTAATCTTACTTTTTGTCCATCTAATAAAGTTTGTAGCCCAGCAACAGCAATTTTATCTCCCGCTGAAAGCCCACTCGTAATTTTAAAACCAGAAGCCGTAAGTTCTCCAATTGTAATAGCTTGTTTTTTTACGGTACCTACCAAACCATCTGAGGACTCTATAAGAAACACGTAATTCCCTTTACCATCTTCTCCAACAGCTACTACAGGGATCACCAAAGCTGTATCTGAACTGGTTTTAGAATCATTAAAATCAAATGTAACGTCAGTAGCCATTCCCGGTTTAATCTCTTTAGAAGGCTGTATAATATCAATAGTAACAGGATAAGTGGCCGAATTAGCATCTACAACCGGAGCTATTTCAATGATAGTTCCTTTAAACGTTTGCCCTTCAATAGCAGAAAAGGTAAGTTTTGTTTGAGTTTCTAGTTGAACTTTATTAATAACGCTTTCAGGTAAACCAACCATGACATTTATTCGATCACCTGCATTGAGTACTGCAATTACTTGACCAGCTCCAACATTTTCATTAAGCTGATTATTTACAAGGGCTATAACACCATCTTTTGGAGATCTAATATATCCATAATTTATTTGAGTTTGTTGAATGCTTTTATTGCGTTTTGCCGATTCATATTGATCTAAAGAAGATTGGTATGAATTTTTTGCTTTTTCATAATCACTTAATGAATTACTTCCTCTTTCAAATAAAGATTTGATACGATTAAGGTTAGATTTAGCCGTAAGCATAGCTGACTTTGCACTACTTAATGCCGAAATTGATTGCTCGTAAGTGAGTTTGGCTTGTACATTGTCTAACTTTGCAATAATGTCTCCTTTTTTAACTTTCTGCCCTATTTTTCCATTGAACTCCGTAATAATTCCGTTGCTTCTAAAACTCAATTCAATTTCATCACCAGCTTCGGCAACACCACTAAAGGTTCGGCTATTTTGAGCTTCTGATGTTCCAACAACTTCATATTTTACTGGACGAAGTACTTCTTTCTTCTTGTCTTCTTTCTTTTTGCATGAAGCTACTATTAATAAAGGGATAACGAATAGGGTAATATATTTTTTAAATTTCATAGTGGTTGTTAGTTTTTATTCAATACAAATTGATTTGCTCTTAGTATAAGCGCTTGATTGTCGGATTCGGAATGCATCAGGAAAAAATAACCAATAGATCTTTCCAATTGCATATATGTTAGTAAGTAGCTATAATTAGCTGTGGCGCTCGCCAATTGAGTTGACAAATAATTAGTTTGTGCATCAATAAGCTGAATTAACGGTACAGCTCCATTTTTATAGGCATTTTGAGTTAAATTTAAACTTTCTTTAGCGCTCTCTTCAGAAATTTTTGAAATTTCTATATTGGCTATTTGACTGACCAAATCGAGGACAATGTCATTAATGTTTTTTTCAATGTTTAATACAATGCTCTCTCTTTGGACCGTTAATTGGTCTTCTTGTATTTTGGCCGTTTGTCTGTTAATAATTCTTTGTTTTTGTTGAAAAATTGGTAACGAGATATTCAGCCCAACATTATATGTTCCGTCAGGAATATAAGGAGAACCAATAGGTAATGTGGCTCCTTTTCCTGATTCTGAAATTGCCAGGTTGTATTGCCCTTGTAAAGCAACTGTAGGGATAAAACGACCTGTATTATTAAGTTTATAATTACGTTCTGTGACGTTAATATTGTACCCAATGTTTTTTAATTCTGGTGCGTTTTTTATGGCTTCTTCTACTAAAAAGGCTATTAGAGAAGGTTGAAGTTTAGGGTTATCCAATAAGGTTAAAATAGATTCATATCTATAGTTTTTAAATATCCCTTTGGTGAGTTCAGCATCATCAATATCTATTTTACTTGAAATACTATTATTCATCAATTGATTAATTGTATTGAAAGCTTGTCTAAGTTGATTGCCTGCATCAATTAAACTTTGAGTGTTTTGAGCCTGTTGACTCCTAAGTCTAAGTACATCGGACTTTCCAGAAGCTCCGATTTGAAAACTCTGTTCTGCAATCTCTAAATTCCTTTTTGTTAATTGAAGGTTTTTATTTAGAATTTGAACATTTGTCTTTAATATTAACGCATTAAAATAAGAGACCGATGCGTTTAATAAGGCATCTAATTCAACTGAATTATACACCTCTTGTTGCGCCATTTTTAAATTTTCTTTTATATCTATATTTGCAGAAGCGCTCTCAGAATAAATTAATTGATCTAAAACTATATTAGCTGAAGTAGAAATTTCAGGATTTTGACCATTAGAAACCTTAGCAACTCTTGGGTCTATGTAAACTCCACTTATAGAAGCTTTTGCATTTGGTAAGTAACTGCTTTTTGCAATTTTTACATCTTGCTCACTTAAATGAACACTTTTCTTTTCTACTTCAAGAGATAAATTTTTACCTACAACATTATTCATGATATCAGTAATAGACAAAGAGTATTTCGATACAGGTTCTGTAGTATTGTTTATAAAATCTGCTTTAGCCAACAGACTATATTGTACTGGAAAATCTATTTGAACTGCTGTATTATAATTTATAGTAAGCTTATTTTTATATTCTATATATAAAGGAATTTCTGATGGGTTAGTCCCGGATATAATGGACTCTACATTTAAAGCAATACGTCTAAAAAAGTGATTGATGTTAGTGTCTGGTTGATTGGTGGCTAAAATTCCGTTTTCAACATCTCTTTTTCCAAAAGCGGAAAAAGAAGGGAGCTTTCTTTTATTTATAGAAGTTACCAAAGAATCTAATTCCGCACCCTTCATGTAAAAATCACCAGCTAAATAAACAGCATCTACATTGTTTAAGGAATTACTTAAATCTTCTCCTTTTGTATGAGGGATCAACTTATAGCTTGTTTTACTTTTTGAAAAATAGCTATCGAATAAATCTTTGACAGGTAAAACTTCAGGCAAAAAATGATCAACTATAATCCCTACATTTTTATAATTGTAAAGCGACTTAAACGTTTCCAAGTCTTCCTTATATGAGAAAGGGGTAATTATATAAGTAATATTATTGATGTTTGATGTTTTTTGATCTTTAGGAAGGTCTATAAAATCACTATTAACTGAACCAAATACAACAATAGGTTTTGGATAATTTTTTTCTTGATTAAGGATAATATTATTAATAATCCCAAATGCTAAAATAATGTCAGTGTCATTAGCCAACAGTTTCTGATAATTAGCTTTTGCTGTAGCGGTATTAAAATTATTCTCAAGGATATTTTTAAACACAATTGTAGCATCTTGTCCTAGGATTGTTTTTATTTCGCTTTGTAATTGTTCGAATAAAACACTTGATTCTTCCGTAGATTTGTCCGTAAGGATGCTAATATTATAGCTTTTCTCTGATTGAGAAAACCCATTAATGGTGATAAAAAAAATAATTATAAAAGAGTATATTCTCATTACAGAATTAGTTTAGATGATTTAGTTTATTGCAGTACATTTTGTGGCTAAATATATAAAAAAATATTAAGCATTTACCCAATTTTTAAATTCAGTAGCTTTGGCTTTGCTGATTAATATTCTCTCTTCAAATCGCGGGTTTGTATTTACTACAAGCTTTCCATTGAAATAGTGTTTTATATTTGAAATTGCATTTCGATTCACTACAAACTGCCTATTGGCTCTGTAAAATATTGAAGGATCTATTTCACTTTCAATATCTTCCAATTTTTTATCTATTATAAACGTTTGATTTTCAAATGTAACACCTTTTACAATTCCTGTTTCGATATAAAAGTAAGCAAGATCTTCAATTTTTACGGGGATGAGTTCATCTCTTTTTTGCACCAAATAAGTCTTCTTATACGTCTTGATATTAGTTTGTAATAGTTGCAATACGCCCTCAATTTGATCATTGATTGGTTTTTCAACACGCACTCTTCTCTTAAACTTAGCGATTGCCTCAGACAGTTCCTCTTCATTAATTGGCTTGAGTAAATAATCAATACTGTTTACTTTAAAGGCTTGCATAGCATATTGATCATATGCTGTGGTAAAAATCACTGGAGTATTAATGGTTACTTTTTCAAAAATTTCGAAAGATACTCCGTCAGCTAAATGGATATCCATAAAGATAAGTTCAGCTTCATTTTTAATAGAGAAGTATTCTACGGCAGTATCAACACTGTCTATAACACTTAGTATTTCAATAGTACTGTCAATACCATTAAGTTGGAAAGTAAGATTTTCACTTGCCGCTATTTCATCTTCAACAATAACTACTTTCATTAGATTTAATTTAATGGGAGGTTAACTTTAAAAATTTGATTGGTATTTTTGATTACAATATGTTGTTGTTTCAATAAAAAATAACGTTTATCAAGGTTTCCTAAACCGCTTCCAGTGCTGTCCACAAACGAAGTTCTCAGTCTTATTTTATTTTCAACTATAATATAATTGTCTTCTGAATATACACGAACATTTAGTGGATGAATTTTAGAAATTTCATTATGCTTAACCGCATTTTCAACTAATAATTGCAATGCTAAAATGGGAATGTTTTTATCCATAAATCTATCATCTATCTCTATGGTAATACTAAATTTCTCACGGTATCTTGTTTTAATTAAATAAATATAACTTTCTAAAAATTTAAGTTCTTCCTTCAAAGAAATGGAGTCTATTTGACCACTCTGAAGAATATAGCGATACATAAATGATAATTTACTAACAAAAGTAGTTGCTTCTTTATTTTCTTTGACCAAAAAGCTAAGAGAGTTTAACGAATTAAAAAGAAAATGAGGATTCAATTGATTTTTCAATGCCGATAATTCACTTTGTAAACTTTGCCTTTTTAACCGTTCATTTTCTAATATGTTTTCCCTTTGGATGATTTGGAATCTTAAAAGATTTGCAATAAAAAATAAGATTATAAAAATGACAACATATATAAAATAGAAAAGATTTATTTCTTGCTTTGTAAGGTGTTTATCTACAATAATTGGGTAAATGGCAAATAGCGATTGGACAATTGCAAAATAGACTAAAACATGCACCATCAATGCTATCCCAATATCTTTTAGACCTGAAGAGAACTGTTTAAAATTATAGTGCCAATTAGCATTAAATTGTAAGATAACCCATGAAGAAACAAAAAGAAAAACAAATCTTACTAATAAATCTATAGGAGAAACGGTGTTAAGGCGCTCATCTTCAATAATGTTAAAGCTAAACATAGATAACATTCTGGGAAGATTAACTAGTACCGAAATAATTAGTGCAATACTGTTAATATCAGATCCTTTTACTTTTTTAAATACCAATTTTTTAGAGTTCATTTTAAAATTTAAAATTGCTGGTCGATGTACGAAACTACATAAATTATAACTAGTTTGATTCATATATTCTTTATTTCAATTATTTTACCTTAATATTTACGATTTTTATAAAAAATCAATTGAATTGACCGCGATTACAAGGTCTTTTTTTAATCCTCAACTTGTACTTTTACGATAGCGTGTTCGTTCAAGGCCATTTCTTAGCTAAAAAGGGATTCCTTTAACTCACTAAAACTGTAGTCAACCTAAATCGACGCATAATATAATTCCATGTCAAAATCAAAATTCAACGTTGGTGATATTATAGTGCTAATGATAATTCCAATATAAAAATTAAATTTTTCATAATTCTTAATTTTAAATTGTTGCTGTTTTAATTATTGTTGTGTTTTGTAACACAAATATAGAACACCATTGGAGCAGTAAGTGGTGGATTTGATGTGAAACAGATAAAACAGTTAGCCAAACGAACAGTTTCAAAAGTGAAACGACTTTTTAAAGTAGCGTATCAAATTTAATTAATCTTAGTAATTATATTAGATCCATTCATGCTAGGTCTTTTTTTAAAAACGTTTAGGATTAATACAACCACTGTGATTGGTAAAGGAGGAGTATCCCTAGAAATGAGTGTTATAGATTCTAGAGCATATACTTTTACGACAAGCCATAGATAATTATAAAAAACAAAGGGTACATATAACCGTTCAGTAGATTTGCTAATTCAAGAGAATTGATGCTTTTAAAGTCAAGTAATACATGTGAAATTTCGGTAGTATTTTATCAAGTCCCATTATAAAAAAACTTCCTATTGAACTTAATTCGATAGGAAGTTTATACAATTAATTTAGGGCATCAATTTACATTGTTAATACTTTAACTATTTTCTTTGAAAAGTCACCTGAAGTGATTCCCAAAGAATCGGGGTTATCAATTTTTGTTGTCAACACAGATATCATTCGTTTGTCTTCTGGTTGTGTCAGGTCATATACGATAGTCTCTAATATATAGACTTTCCCTTCTGTTGTTACCGATGTTACTGGGTAAGATTCTAAATACACGGGCCCATAATGTCGATAATACCCTCTATGGAAACCTCTACCAAAATAAGCAGGGTAGGTGTTGATGGAATAAACCGAACTACTTATTGTTGTTTTAGTAAATTCTTTTGTGTCTCTTAAAATATTCATTATCACTACTTCAATACCTTCCTTCTTTAATTTTTTAGTTATTTTTTTTAATTTATGATAATCTATTTCATTTGTTTGTTCAATTTCCGGAAACTTCATAAAACTTTCAACCGATTGATATCCCTTGTCATTTAAAACACTTACCATATCTTTCTCAAATCGTATCCTGGCAGTTTCATTATCCGTTTTACTAACCACCAAAATATTTTTACTCTTTATATCTGGAGTTCTTATATCTTTCCATGAGTCTGTTACCTTAACTGGAGAGCAACTGAACATAACAATTGTAATGGTAACTATTCCTATAAATTTGTTTACTGTTTTCATAATTTTATCGTTTTATAATTGTTGTTAAATTTGATTTCAAATCGTCTTTGCTTATTCCATAATTTTTATTTTTTAATTTGTTTGGAATGTGTTTTTTTGAATTAGATAAATAGATAAGTATCCTCATCATTGTCATATTTAGATAGGAAATCTTCATTACTAATTTTCATATTGCCTAGGCTAAATTTTGAATCATTTTTAAAAATTGATTTTAATGTTTCCATATTTATTATTTTTTGTTTTATTTCTAACTCAAATGTAGGCTGAAAACCAGTGTGATATAGGAGTATTAGTCTGAACGAACTAAAAATCAAAGTGAAATGTCCAAATCTGAAAGTGAAGTAGTTATCCTTAAATAAGAAGTGTTATTTATTAAGGTAATGGCTCGTGATAAGGAAAGATAAGGCTTTTAGTGTTTACAAGAAATAGCTAGTATAAAATAGTTTAAGAGGCCTTGTCAACAACAACTCCTTTTTTTAATCTTATATCCTTACTAATGTGGAACCTATTTTAATAGGAAACAATATTGGTTAAATTGACAAAAAAAAGGGCAAAGGTTTTAAATATAAAAACCCTGAAGAATGATCATCCTCAGGGGTTAAAAAAAATATATTTTTTGAAGATACCAGAACTTTACAGTTCATGTTTTTTTATTGGACTCCATTTCAGTTTTTCAACAATACACCAATTATATATTTTGAAATTCATGTAAGGACTATAAATGGATATAATATTCTTTTCTATTTTTATTCCTTTGCTAACATAATTGTGTTCCTAATTTTCTTGGTTTATTATTGATGACAGTAAATTAGATTTCAAATCGTCTCTGCTTATTCCATAGTGATTTTTTAGAATTTTTTGAAAATTTATTTTCTTTGTTAGTCCATGTTAAATGTGGATACGTCATGATTTTTGTTTTTTAATTTGTTAGGGGTTTATCTTTTAAATGTGTTTTTTTGAAGAATTAGATAAATACAAAGTCATCTCCATTATTGTCATATTTAAATAGATAATCTTCATTATTATTTTTCATTTTGATATTTCTCAA
>Ga0105356_10002448_pt1 | contig 18507 bp, 14 predicted proteins | sample GOMGulsemesocosm_3_FD_83502 | JGI IMG/M metagenome (GOLD analysis project Ga0105356, IMG submission 83502) | Methane-oxidizing microbial communities from mesocosms in the Gulf of Mexico - GOM9D Gulf of Mexico | ecosystem: Environmental > Aquatic > Marine > Cold seeps | place: Gulf of Mexico...
AAAGATAGAGAAGAAGGGAGGCTTATAAGAGGTGGGGCCGTTTATGTAAACCCAGTGACTAAAGGGAGTAAACTGATTGGTCATTTTATTTGTTTAAGAATGAGTTCTTTAGTTGGTTGCACTGATGTGTATTTAAATATTCTCTGTATCTTTGATAGAAATGATTTGCTATGAAAAATGAAAAAAAGAACTTCACAATCAAGGATTGGGATGTTTCCGATAGGCCTAGAGAAAAATTAAGTTTAAAAGGGAAGAATGCTTTGTCGGATGCAGAATTGGTGGCTATTTTAATTGGTTCAGGAAGTAGAAATGAGAGTGCAGTTGAACTGTCTAAAAAAATATTAGCTTATTGTAATAACAACTTATTTGATTTGGCAGAAATGTCTAGTGAGCAATTGATGACTTTTAAAGGAATTGGAGAGGCAAAGGCAATTGCTATTCAGACGGCGTTAGAATTAGGGAGAAGAGCTCGATTCGAAATTATTACAAAAAAAGATAAAATAAACTGTAGTAGAGATGTTTTTGAACTCATTCAACCTGCAATTGGAGGGCTCAAACATGAAGAGTTTTGGGTGTTTTACTTGAACAATTCCAACAAAGTATTGAATAAATTGCAATTGAGTAAAGGTGGCTTGACTGGTACAGTGGTAGATAGTAGGTTGTTGTTGAAAAAAGCACTTGATTTATTAGCTACAGGCGTAATTTTGTGTCACAACCATCCATCAGGAAGTTTGAGTCCTAGTTCGGCGGATAAAAGAATTACTAAAAAATTGAAAATAGCAGCAGAGTCTTTGGATATAAAAGTACTGGATCATTTAATAATTACGGAAAAAGCGTATTTTAGCTTTGCGGATGAAAATATTCTATGAAGAAGGAATATAGGGTGTTTTCTAAAGTTAGAAATAAAGAAAATAAGCAATCCAATTATTGATGTTGATCGTATATACACATAAAATCACCCCAAGATTGACCTATATATTCAAGCATATATTTGTGAGAATTTTAAATACACCTGTAAATTTCACCACAAAAATAGAGGAGTTTGTAGCACATAATGGGTTGAAAATGACCTATGCAAAGGCTCCGTTAGGAAAAGAGTTTTTTGTTAGGAGCAATGATTTATTGGTAGAGCAAGGTATCAATGATATTGAAATTTCAATGCAGAAATGGGAAGAAGATATTCCTTGTTTTTTTAATGCAGGAACGAAGTCGTCAATACCCTATGATATTTTTGCAGCAAGTTTTTATTTGATAAGTAGGTATGAAGAGTACCTGCCCCATGTGCAAGATGCAAATGATCGATTTCCCGCGGAAGAGAGTTTGGCTTTCAAAAATGGTTTTTTGGAAAAGCCAATGATCGATATTTGGGCTTATAAATTGTTGGATGCGTTAAAAGTTAAATTTCCAGAGCATGAGTTTGAAATAAGGAAGTACAAGTTTATTAGTACGTTTGATGTAAATCAAGCCTATCTTTTTAGGCACAAGGGAGTGGTACGAACTATTGGAGGTTTTTTAATCGATTTTTTTACCTTGAAATTGAATTCTTTTTGGGATCGAATTTTGGTATTACTAAAAATAAGCAAAGATCCATATGACACTTATGATAAAATTGTATCACTAGAAAAGAAGCACAAAATTGAAACAACATTTTTTTTCTTAATAGCAAACTTCACTACATATGACACGAATATATCTATAACCAAGAATAAATTTCGATTGTTAATAAAATCAATGTCTGATTATGCAAATGTAGGATTGAATCCTTCCTATTTTACAATGAATGATGAAGATTTATTAAAAAAGGAAATGAAAAAAATGGAGACAATAATAAATACGCCTGTTCAAATGACTAGGCAGCATTTACTCCGTTTAGATCTTCCTGATACTTATCAAAATTTAATTGATTTAGAGGTCGCTGAGGATTATTCGATGGGCTATTCAGAATACTTAGGTTTTAGAGCAAGTACGTGTACTCCATTTTATTTTTATGACCTAGATTTTGAAATACAGACTCCATTGAGAATTGTTCCTTTTGTAGTTTCAGATACCGTTTTAAATTCAGAATTAAATCTATCAGTAAGGCAAGCAAAGATAAAAGTTACTGAGTTGTATAGAGAGGTGAAAAATGTAAATGGAACTTTTGCAACTTTATTTCATAATGAATTGCTTAGCAACTACGGAATATGGAAAGGTTGGAAACATTTTTATGAAGAAGTTATAGAATTGGTTAAGGAATAAAGATGATATACCATTTAAAACGAAACGAAATAGATGCTGTCAAATATGATAATTGTGTCGAAAATGCCATAAACTCAAGAATATATGCTTTTTCTTGGTACTTGGATATTGTGGCGGATAACTGGGATGTATTGGTTTTGAACGACTATGATGCGGTTATGCCATTGCCTTGGCGGAGAAAATATTTTATTAAATATGTATATCCTCCTTGTTGGACGCAACAACTTGGAGTATTCTCAATAAATTTGATTTCTGAAAATCTAGTTCAAGATTTTATAAATGCCATTCCTAATAGATTTAAGAAAGTTACTATACAGTTTAATTCTAATAATTCTATATCTAAAGAGGGGCAAAAGAAAGTTAATTATGTGTTGTTTTTGGATGTTTCTTATGATGATATTTATAAAAAGTACCGAAAAGATCGGAAAGATCGATTGAAAAAAATAATAAAAGAAAATAGAATTTCAATAGGGAAAGTTGACGTATCTGAAATAATAAAATTGTTTGAAAAGAATTACCAAGAAAAAAAAATATTACCCGTAAAGGATTATAAAAAATTAGAAAAATTAGCATCTGTGCTACTTTCGAAAGGGAAAATTGAATTGGAAGGAGTGTATAATATGAATTTGGAATTGATTTCTGGAGCGATCTTTCTAAAAGATGAAAAAAGAGTTACGTATCTTTTTTCAGCAAGTTCTTTAGAGGGGAAGAAAAGACAGTCGTCAACTTTACTTATTAATACTATGATTAAAAAGAATTCAGATTCACATTTTATTTTTGACTTTGAAGGTTCTATGATTCCGGGGATTGCTTCTTTTTATAAGAGTTTTGGAGCAGAGAGGGAGTGTTATAATAATTTGAGATATAATAATTTTCCTTCATTTTTGAAATTATTAAAGAAATATCAGTTCAAATTTTAATGCAAGTAAATTTTACAATAAGCGAGGTGGTGTTTGGTTGAAAATAATTTTTGGAGAATAATTATTTTTAGTTTTTTTCTGTTTTATTACCTTACATGGGTTGCCAACAGCGATGGAATTGGAAGGGATATCTTTTGTTACAACTGATCCAGCACCAATGATTACATTATTTCCAATATTTACTTCTGGTAGTATAGTGGAGTTGGCACCAATCCAGACATTATTTCCAATAATAATAGGTTTAGCTTCCATGTGTAATTCAAAATTATAAGGATCGTGATTTGATGAAATTATTTGTACTCCAGGTCCGAGTTCTACAGTATGACCAAATTGAATTCCATTTAGAGCTTGAATATAGTTGTTTAAACTATCCCCAGGGTCACACAGAACTCCTTTTGTTACTTTTTCAGGTGCTATAATTTTTGAAGTGAAATGAACTGGCCATTTTACTTTTGGATTCAGTCGAAATAATTTTTGAGGAATGACGTAATGAAAAAATAATAGATAGTATGGTTGATAACCATACTTCGGTCGATAATATTCAGGGTATACCCAATTTATGATACTTCCATAGAGGAAATAATCTACGCGTTCTAAAAATGTAACTTTTGCTTTCATGTATCGTTAAAAATATCAATTATTTAATGAGTCCTTTTGAAAAACTTAAATACCATTGAATAAGGTGTTCGTTGTAATTTTTAATTTTTGGTTTTGGTATGATTCCATTTTTTTTCATTGATTCGTTTAATTCATCGATCATGATCGAATAGTTTAAAGAGTCGTTTTTTTTAAGTTTTTTTTCTCTTATAAAGTAAGGTAAAAATAATTTCACCTTATTTTTTATTTTCTGTAGAGAAGAAGTGAAATTTGTGGGCTGTATTTCATTATTGAAATTTACATTAAAGTCTTTGAAATAATAATTTTTTAAAACATCATCATATAATTTTTTATTCTCTTTGTAATCATATGGCATAGTTTTAAAAAATGATAAAAGTTCTAAGTCCCAATAGGGAAATCGTTGTTCATAACCGAAGAAATTATAAACATTTGCTGAGTTGAAAATAAATTTTGTAAATAGTTCTTTTAAGTCGTAATCTTCAAATACAGAATGTGGTTTTTTTGTTAGGTAATCTTTATCAAAAATAAGTAGGTTTTTTTCTATTTCTAAAAGAATTTTTGCTCTAACGTTGTTTGTGAGCTTATGATGTCCAAATCTAGTTTTGAAAATAAATGGAATAATTTTATTCTTTTTTAAATTTCGAGGAATCATATAAGAAAATTGACTGCCGCCTAAAAAATCCCCACAATGTCCAGGTATAAAAATGGCATCTGGATTGATGAGTTTATTTTCGTGGAGGTATTTTACAGAGAAATATTCTTGCAAAAAAGGCATTGCGCAATAGTTTCCTGAGAAATGAGCATATTCTTTAAATGTTTTATCTGTAACGAATTTGTATATTAATTCTTTAGAATGTGTGATGTTTATCCATTTGTAACCTAGTGTGTTAGCTGTTTTTTTTGCGTTTTTAAGTTCTAAATTGTTTTTTTTCCCATAAGTAAAACAGAGTACATTTGTATAATTATGTTTTTTTAATAGTACAGCAATTAGTCGTGAATCAAAACCGCCACTAAGAGGTATAATTACCTGTTTATTGTTTAATGAAAAAAGAAGTCTTTTGAATGAACTCTCTATTGTTCTAATTGCTTGTTCTTTTAAATCTGAATATTTGCAATTATTGTCTTTTACATAGGTGTATTTAAAAAAAAAATGTTCATCACATATAGTATTTTTTTCAAAAACTAAATATTGATTGGATTGATTTTGATAGATATTATTTAATAAGGTTTTTTTTCCTGAAGTATATTGAGAGCTTAGGAATTCATTTTCAGCAGATTTATCAAATTGGTTTATTTGTAAATGATTTTTTAAATATTGAATATCGTCACTTAGATATAAAATGCTATTTTTTTTAGAATAAAATATGGGAAATATTCTAGATGTATCTGAGGCAAGAAAAATGGTGTCTTCATATTTAATAATAACGGTGAAAATACCGTTAATTTCTTTTATTTTTTCTGCAAAAATGTCTTTTGTTCTTACTCCTTTGAAAAATAAAATTAAAGTTTCTTTTTCGTAGAAATTATTTTCTTTATCAAAAAAACACCCTTTTATATGAATAAAGTCATCTGTGAACCAAGAATATCCTTTGTTTTTCTGTAAAAAAATGTTTGACATAGTTTTTATATATTATTTGGTTTAGAGATTCTGATAAAATAAAAGAAACAGAATATTCCAAACAAGAATCCAATACTTGATAGGTAGATTAATGAAACAAGAATATTGTTGTACATGATGTAGCCTGCATATATGCATAAGAATCTAGCAGTAAGTAAAATTATTTCATACAATAGAAATTCTTTTTGCTTGTTTAAAATGACTACTATCGAACCGATAGGAGTGTTGATGAAAGTGAGTAACAGCCATGGAATAATTATTCTAACAAAAATACCAACTTCTTCCCATTCTTTACCAAAAATAAATTTAAGAAAAAAAGAAATAATGAAAAGGAGTAAGTATATAGGTAAAGATGTTAAAAACAGGTGCTTATAGCTTTTTGTGACAAATTGATAAAGATTACCTTGCTTGTTGAAAATTTGACTTGCATTATTAACAAAAATTTGATTTGCAGAATTACCAATTATCGCTATTGGAGTTTTGGTTAGTTTTTGAGCTAATCCATAGAAAGCAGCTGGTGCAAGTCCAAAATATTTAGTAATCAATAATACCGGAAGTTCATTTGAAAGTGTTTCGGTAAAACTTAAAAGAGTATTGAATAATGGAATGTCTTTGTATTTTTTAGCTAAGAAAAATATTCGATTTAAAGAAATATGATGTTTTAGTTGGGTATAAGATTTAAAGGATAGTTTGATAATTACAATTAGATTTGTAATTTGACCAATTAACAAGCCAGGAATCAAACCAATAAAATTGTAGATGCTTATCCCTACGATTATTTGACTGCTACTCAGGGTAGTGGCGCGTGAAATAGTTCCTAGAGCTATGTTTTTAAAGGAATTCATACGATTGTTCCAGTAATTTAGGACAGAAATGACTGAGCTTAAAAATACACCGAGTGGAATAAAATAAATGAATATGCCCATTCTTTCAATATTTAATAAAGTTAAAATTTGATTATGAAAGGTGTAAATGAGTGCAGTTAAGAAAAGAAAAAAACAAGTAAGAATGATAAAATTTAGTATAAGAATATTTATAGCATCTTTATTTCTTTTAGGCAGTACAATTGCTATTTCATAATTCAGTGTAGAGATTGTTTTTAGAAGTAAAATGGAAGAAGAATAGAGAACATAGATTCCAAAAATTTCTTCACTAAATAATCTTGTTAATATAGGAGTACAGACAAAGATTATTATTTGACTTCCAACAGAACCAGATAATAGCGTGAAGAAGTTTTTAATATTCTGTTTTTGAAATTTGATTTTTAGTAATGAAATTATATTCATGGAAATTATTTCACTAATATTTAGTTGTTTAAGCTTATTGAGATCATCTGCTGGTATGTTGTTTTAGAAACATTCAAATATACTAAAAGTGATACGATTTTTGTTTTATTAAAATTTGATGATAGTAATTAATATTTAAAGTTTGTTTTATTAACTTTACGGAATAACTTTGAATACATATTTCATGAAAAAAAATATATTACTAGTAGTCTCGATACTTTTTTATACTCAATTTACGATCGCACAAAAATCATTAAACAATTACGCTTATATTATCGTTCCAGATCAATTCTCTTTTCAAAAAGAGAAAGACCAATACCAACTAAACTCATTAGTTAAGTTTTTATTTGATAAGGAAGGTGTAAAAACTTTTTTTTCTTCAGAAAAAATTCCTCAAAAATATGTACGATTGGATTGTGGCGGATTGAAATTGAATGTTAAAAAAGCTTCAAGTTTGTTGAAAACGAAATTAAGTTTTGACTTGACAGATTGTTACAATAACATTATTTTTTCAAGCAAATTAGGAACCAGTAATGAAAAGGAATATAAAAAAGCATATCATGCTAGTATACGTGCAGCTTTTGAAAGTTTTAAGAAATTGAATTATACGTATACGCCGATAAGATCCAAAGCAGTGATTGTTGAAGAAATAAAGGAAACAGTTTCGAATGTCATCACAAATGCGAAACCTGTTTTGGCTAATAAAAAAGTGTATATAAATAAAGCAAAGTTATCTATCGAATTAAAAGGAAATAACGGGAGTTATATTGGTTACGTACAAAGTAGCCCATCGATTGAATATACAAAAGGAGATTTGATTTGTAAATTGTTTAAAACATCACTTCCAAATGTTTTTAAAGTACAGTGGAAAGATTCTTATGGTAATTTTATAAATACAATAGGATATTTTGATGAAATAGGAAATTTAAAAATTGATTTTTCAAGTCCAGATGGAATTAAGGTAATGTCTTTTGAAAAATAAACTCTTTAAGGTGTTCATGTAGGACACAAGTTGAGGGGTAGTAACTTTGTTGCTGCCCTTTTTTATTTCTATTAAGTTTTGTGTTTCTTGTAAAGGGATTTATTCAATTTAAAATAACGTATTTTGAAGTTGAAATTGTCAATACTATTGTAGCTTTTAAGGAGTGTTTATACGAGATTTAAAAAAGCAAACGATATTAGTAATTGTATTTATCCTTCCATCTCGTTTTTAAAAAATGTCTAAAATCGTTTTCTCTAGCATTGTTGCTTGGGTCGTAAATTTTTCTGTTTTCTATTTCCTTTGGCAGGAATTCTTGTGTCACAAAATTGTTCTCAAAATTATGGGCGTATTTGTAGTTTTTACCATAGTCAAGATCTTTCATTAGTTTTGTAGGTGCATTTCTAAGATGAAGAGGTATTGACAAATCTCCCGTATTTCTAACCAGTTCAATTGCGTTGTTTATAGCCATATAAGAACTGTTACTTTTAGGGGAGTTTGCAAGGTATATTGCACATTGACTTAATAAAATTCTAGATTCAGGATATCCTATAGTAGCAACTGCTTGAAAAGTGGTATTGGCCATTATTAAAGCTGTTGGATTTGCATTCCCGATATCTTCAGAGGCGGCTATTAACAGTCTACGTGCAATGAATTTTACATCTTCACCTCCTTCAATCATTCTAGCTAGCCAATAGACTGCTCCGTTAGGGTCACTTCCCCTGATGGACTTGATAAATGCAGAGACAATGTCATAATGTTGCTCACCAGTTTTATCATAACGTACAGTGTTTTTTTGAACTTTACTTAATACCAATTCATTCGTAATTGTTACAGGAGCATCTTCAGAAGTCACTACCAATTCAAATACATTGAGTAATTTTCTAGCATCTCCACTAGAGACTTGAATTAAAGCATCTATTTCTTTGAGAACAACTTGTTTATTTTTAATTATGGAATCTTTTTCCATAGCCCTATTGAGCAAATCAACAAGGTCTGTTTTGTCAAAAGAATTTAGAATGTATACTTGAGCTCTTGAGAGTAGGGCAGGGATGACTTCAAAACTTGGATTTTCAGTTGTTGCACCGATTAAGGTTACCCAACCTTTTTCAACCGCAGCTAATAAAGAATCTTGTTGAGATTTGCTAAAGCGATGTATTTCATCAATAAATAAAATAGGGTTTTTAACGGTAAACAAGCCCCCACTTTGACGTGCCTTATCAATTACTTCACGGATGTCCTTGACTCCAGAATTAATAGCACTGAGTGTATAAAACGGACGTTTAGATTCTTCAGCAATGATATTTGCTAAGGTAGTTTTACCAATGCCTGGAGGTCCCCATAGAATTAATGAAGGAATGATTCCTTTTTTGATGTGCTGTGTTAAAATTCCGGTTTTACCAACAAGGTGTTGTTGACTAATGTAGTCATCAAGTGTTTTAGGTCGAATACGTTCAGCTAAAGGTTCATTCATATGGTAAAAATAATGAATTTTTAATAGCAGGTCTATAGTTAAAAGTGTTTAATTCTCGATAATTTTGCATTGGGAAAGGAGAAGTGAATTTTGATTGTTTTGTTTCGAAGCAAGTTTATTTGATGTCTCTATGGAAGTATTGAAATATATTTTTATTAGAGTTATTGAAGATTAAATTTTAGGATTACATATTTTTTTATAAATTTAGGCAATTGCCAAAAAACTATGAATAAACAACAACAATTTACATATTCTAAATATATTATAAGAATACCGGTTATAACGATTTTTATAATGTGGTTTGTTTATTGGGTAGAAATTAAATTTGGACTTAATTTTACAAATTATGGGGTGTATCCGAGAACGTTTTTTGGTTTGCGAGGAGTTTTGTTTTCTCCGTTTATACATGGAAGTATGGGGCATCTATTTAATAATACGATACCGGTTTTTGTTTTTTTAGTATTCTTGATTTATTTTTACAAAGAAATGGCTTTTAAGGTGCTGTTTTATGGTGTTTTCTTTACAGGAGTACTGACCTGGGTGATTGGTGTGTCTGCCTATCATATCGGTATGAGTGGAATTGTTTACTTGTTGTTTAGTTTTATCTTTTTTAGTGGTGTTTTACGAAGACATTATAAGTTAATAGCCGTTTCATTGGTTGTTATTTTTTTGTATGGAGGTATGTTTTGGTACATATTTCCAATAGAAAAAGGAGTGTCGTGGGAAGGACATTTGTCTGGGGTACTAGTTGGCTTGGTCTTATCTATATTGTATAGAAAAAAAGGAGTACAAAAAGTAAAACACATTTTTCATAAAGATGAATTTGATGATCTTTTTGATGAAAATGGAAATTTCAACCCACCTGTTCAAGAAGTTGATGAGAAGGAATTGTAGCTTTAAAAGTCTAAAGTCTAAAGTCTAAAGTCTAAAGTCTAAAGTCTAAAGTGTTGAAAAGACAAGTTTATGTAATTATCAATTGTTAATTAACTAAAAACGGTCAACCCTAATTAGGTAAGTGCAAGCTAGAATGAGTTTTAGATATGTTTATGCGTAGCGCTACAATCTTTGACGAACTGCTTCATATAAAAAAGCACCACAAGCAACAGAAACATTTAGAGAGCCAATGGTCCCTTTTATTGGAAGTTTTGCTTTTGCGTTTACCATTTTAAGTATAGAAGGGTTGATTCCTCTGTCTTCAGATCCCATAATAATAGCAGTCGGTTTTTTGAAATCAACGCTAAATAAAGTGTCTTCTGTTTTTTCTGTAGCAGCAACCAATTGAATTTCGGAAGCCTGAAGTATAAATAAAGCATCTTTAATATGATCTACTTTGCAGATTGGTATATTAAAAGCAGCACCTGCAGAAGTTTTTACAGTTTCTGCATTTACTGGAGCATTTCCTTGTTTTTGAATGATAATGCCATGGACACCCGTGCATTCTGCTGTTCGTATAATAGCACCAAAATTACGTACGTCAGATACTTGGTCCAATAGTAAAAAAAGAGGAATTTCTTCCTTTTCTAAAGTTTTTGTAATCAATTCATCTAAGTCATGAAAATCTATGGGAGCAATTTGAGCAACAGCACCTTGATGATTATTGAATTTAGAAAGTTTGTCTAATTTTTCGACAGGAACATAACTGAAAGCAATATTGTTTTTCTTCAGTTCTTTCATTAATTCAGACATTAAATGTCCAGAAATTCCTTTTTGAACAAATACTTTGTCTATTGAATTATTACTATTGATAGCTTCTAGTACTGCTCTAATACCGAAAATTTTTGATGTTTTTACTTCCATGGCGCAAATGTACTGCTATTATTTATATAAAAAAACCATCCTCAGTAAAGAGGATGGTTTGTAAGTATTACTTTTAGTATTTTTTAGTGATCATCTTCAGAAAAACCTGTTTTTCTGTGTCCAGAAATAACATAAGTTTCATCACGAGCATTATCATAGGTGGCACTGTCATACAACCAGTCGAATTCTTCTACATCTGGATCAGCTCTTTGAGCAACAGGTACACTGAAACTGTTGAATTTTACAGCTCCACTTAAAAGTTTAATCTTGATATAGATACTATCTACAGGATTTCCACTTGTTGTTGTTGCTGCATTGGCTAGTATTTTACCTTCCAAAATCACATTTCTGATGTAGTCTCTATCTTCAGTAACGTTTTGATTTAAACCAGTAGGCTTGGTTGCAGGTGCTTCAATAGCGTTTACATCATTGTCCAAATCTGCAAAGTCTAGGCTTTTAGAATTAAAGGCGGTAGCGCTTCCTTCTAAAGAAAATTTGCTTTTTAAAGGAAATATTCCATCCGTATCTTCAATCCAAACATTACCTTCAGTATTGTCAGAAGTATTATAGATCATCAGTTGCACATCATGGTCATACCCTTGATATGTGCTGGTCATATCTTCACTTAATAATTTCCAGAAAAACGTTCCAGAGTAGTCTAAAGTGTTACTGTCCCAAATTTCAACATCTTCTTTACAAGAATGAATGGTAAGGGTAAATAGTATCAATGTAATGTATATAGATATTTTTTTCATGTTTTTTGTTTTATTGTTTGATTAAAATTACGTCTCTAACCGTACCGCCTCCAAAGGAAATACCATGACTGAAAGTTGTTCCTGATAAGGTTGGAGTTGAGATATCCCAGTTCCCCCAAACAGAATTGACTACGAGAGCACCATGACTTAAGCCATCTCCATTTACATAAAAATAGCCATGGAGTTTATAAACAGGGCCATAACCAAAACCTATATTGTAACGTCCACCGATGAAGTCAGAACAATGATATAGTCCATTACCAAGGTGGGTGATTTCTGTAGCGTCAGCATGGGTTCCAGTACTAACATCTCCAGTAAAAGTTCCTTCGTAGATATCCGATTTAGATCTTGTTGTAGGAAGTACAAATACTTGTCTAGTAATTGACTTGGCAAAACCATCTATGTTTTTAATATTGTAAGTTACTGGATAGTATCCTACAACTGAAGTATTCACATTACCAGATACTACTATTTTATCAGTAACATCCGTTTCTCCTTCTGAAGCGATAGCACCAGGGTCAGTAAAAGAAGCTCCTTGTTCTACAATAAAATTTTCTGCACCATTGAGTTCTATGTCGTTATAAAAGGTAATTCTCGAAACACCTTCGGTATCGTTTTCTTCACAAGAGATGAAAAGAACAAATAACACAGGTATTATTTTATATATAAGTTTATTCATAATTTAATATTTTTTATTTCGTAAAACACTTTTTTATTTACCTGCTTTTTTATCCCACCAAACTTTTTCCAATAAATCTACTTTTTGACTTGGAGCATTGGTGTTTCTAGCTAGCACATCTGCCGGGTAGACAGGAGATGAAGGTAAATTACCATTCGTTTTATCTCTACCGTTCACTGATACGGTTAAGTTTCCAACTGGAAAGTTTAAGAAAGCATCGTTTCTGTCACTTTTAACATCGATATTGTTTACTGCTGGATATTTGGTTCTGTTACGTTCAATTAAAGATTCTGTATGTTGGTAATTTGCATTGGCTACCCATTTTTGTAATGCAATTCTTTCTAGGTTTTCTTCTAGTGTTCCATTGTTCCACTCAGCATAACCTCCAGTAGAAGTTATTGTAGTAGCTGCTATTGTGTTTTGAACTAAAGAAGCTGCTACTCCCATATCGTAATATTTCTTAGCATTTGTCATATCATTAGCTCTGGCAAATACTTCAGCTTTTATAAAGTTTATTTCCCAGTCAGACATAACAATTAAGTCCATAGTATCTGTAAATAAAGCTTCGCTATACTCTTCATCTTCGTCATCAGTTCCACTTAAACTAGAGTCTGCTTTAGAGTCGAAATCACCAAAGAAAGCACCAAGGTGCCCACCGCTTGGAGCTGTAAAAAGAATATCTAGTCTAGGGTCGTTATTGGTGTTTAAATAATCAATAAAACTCTTAGATCCAATAACATTTGTAGAAAGGTAATTAGCTCCACCTTCTTGAAACTCACGCATCGGATGACGTTTTCCTTCTTCATCATCACTCCAAGCTGTACCTGCAATTTTTGCAGAATTTGTTAAAAATGAATTGTTTTGAATAAAAGTAACCAAAGCAGCATTGTTGTATCCAGCTGTTTCTGATTGTCTAATCATCAATTTTAATTTTACAGAATTGGCAAATTTTTTCCATTCTGTCATATTTCCTTCATAGAAAAAATCAAATTTAGAGTCTATTGATAATTCTGAAACATCTATTGCTAATAATGCATCAATTCTTGTCATTAAATCTGCATAGATATCTTCTCCATTGTCAAATTTAGGAGAAATAATACCTTCGTCACCTTTTAAAGCTTCCGAGTAAGGAATGTCTCCCCAAAGGTCAGTCATAACTTGCCAAGTAAATATAGACATAGTTTCAGCAATATAGTAATATCCCTGATTTTCAGCTTCTGTAGATAGTACCTTCATTCTTTTAAAGTCATTTAAAATAACTGCGGTAAATTCTTGATAAGCATCATCAAATCCAGTTGCTTCATATTCACATAAAGTTTTAAATTGTGATGCTGTATAGGATTGTGTCCAATATTGTGTCCAAAATGCACCGCCAAAACCAAGGTCAAAGCCCATCAACATATTTCCTAGCCCCGCTTGTGCACCAGGAAGTAAAATTTTTGGAGTGTCAGTATCTGTAAGTGTATTCGGATTCTGATTGATATCTAAATAACTCTCACAACTTCCTGTGAAAATCAATAGAAACACGAGTGTTATTTTTAGTATGTATGTTTTCATTGTCTTAATTTTTATAATTTAATATTTACTCCAAATGTGTAAACTTCATTTGATGGATTGGCGTTGTATTCTCCAAATTTTGCATCTACGTCATTACCAAAAGTAGTCGTCTCAGGATCAATATATGGGTTCTCTTTAGGAGTCCATAAAAGGAAGTTGTTGGCCGTTAAAGATAGATTGATAGCGTTTACCTTTAATTTTTTGCAAAGACTTTGAGGGATTGCGTATGCCATGGTTACATTTCTTAACTTAATGTAAGACCTGTCAATAATTGCATAAGATTCTCCTTCAAATCCACCATTGCTATAGAATGTATGTAAGGCCGTAGGGTTCACAGGAATGTTATTTTCACTGTAACTACCATCAGAGTTTCTAACTACAGAATTAGGAATAAGAAAAGCATTACGATCATTTAAAACACTTTCTGGAGAACTTCCTGTCCAATGCATATAATCTTTGGTTCCGGAATAGATATGCCCACCTTTTCTTACATCAACAGTTGCAGTTAGTGACAATCCTTTCCATTTTAATGTGTTGGTGAATCCCATTCTGTATTTTTCATTGGCATCTTTCCCTAGTAGTACAGGGTCTGTTGTTTGTTGTGGATTTCCATTACCATCTACAACTGTAAACTCTTCATTTCCAATAGTTACTTTTTCTGAAGTAGTAAATTTAAATTGACCTAAAGGCATACCTTCAATGGCATAAAACCCGTTACCATCACCAAACCCGGCTAAAAAGACTTCATCAACATCGAGTCTTTCAACTTTGTTTTTGTTTTGTGAGTATACCCACGAGATATTCCAATTGAAATCTTCTGTTTTTATTGGTGTTACGTCTACACTTAATTCAATACCTTTATTTCTTACATCTCCAAGATTGGTTGTTACAAGTGTGTATCCACTTGAAGGGTCTAAAGGTAAATCTTCAATAAGACCTTTCGTAAATCTGTTATAGTAAGAAAATTCGAATCCAATTCTATTGTTAAACATTCTATTTTCAATACCTACTTCAAATTCGTTTGTTTTTTCTGGTTTTAAGTTTGAATTTCCTAATTTATTTGATGCGCTATAAGAATTAACTCCAGCCAATGGGAATTCTAAGTCATCAATATCAGGGTAGTTAGGGTGTGAAGAAAAACTAGGAACATACCTGTCATAAATGTTATAAGGTTCTGTATCGTTTCCTGTAGAACCATAGGCAATTCTAAATTTGGTAAAACTAAAAATGCCTGTATCAATATCTTGGTCTTTTAAGAAGTCTGTTAGAATAAAACTTAAAGTTTGACCACCATAATAAAAGGAATTGTTTTCTAATGGAAGCGTAGAAGACCAGTCATTTCTACCTGTTATGTTTAAGAATAAATAATTTTTGTAATTGAAATCTAAGCTAAGGTAAGCTCCAAACAATTTTCTCTCTTCTTTATATTGATCCGAAGTAGAAGGAGTCAAACTATTGTCTAGGTTATAGAATTTAGGAATGTCGATAGATGATATTTCACCATATAGCCAGTCGTATCTTCTTTCGTTTAGATTAAAACCTGCCGTAGCACTGAAATCAAAGTTTTCTGAAAGACTTTCGTTATAGTTAACCATGATGTCATGACTAAATTGAGATCTGTTTCTTCTCGTCTCTCTGTATTTACCTGGTGTTTCATTACTTGATCCGAAATTAGGGGAATCTGGGCTGTGAGAAATAATACCTGTATGTGTTTGAGCTAGAGATGTTTCGAAATCTCCAGAGAAACGGTAGGTAAGCTTTAAATTGTCAAGAAAATTGTAATCAACTTCGAATTTACCGAAAAACTTGTATTTTTCTTGATCTGCTCCATCGTTATTAAGAATGTAGTAAGGATTTACTCCATAGGGAGTGAAATAATTGTCTAGATTGTTAAAAGGATTATTTAGGTTTTTCAAATCAACAATAGAGATATCGTTTGCAATTTCATTTAATGAACGAAGAAGAGAGGTTCCTTGACCAGAAGGCACAGCTTTCGTATTCTCTTTACTGAAATTGATAGAAGAACTTAGTTTTAATTTATTGACTTTATGAGAAGCTCTTGTAGAAATTGTATATCTTTTATATGAATCTTGATCGGTTGGTATTACTCCGTCTACTTCATTTTGTGACAATGAAAGATAATAAGTGTTTGTTTCATTTCCTCCTGACAATGATAAAGAGTTTTTTATATTTTCACCATATTCGTAAAAGTTTCTAAGATTGTCTTTTAAATATACATAAGGTTTAATTTGTTGACTGTTATTTACAATATTACCCCAAATTCTATCTTTACCATCATAAGCAGCTCCCCAGTTTCCATTTTCATCTAGGGCTCTATCTCCACTCCATCCTTGTCCAAATTGATCTTGGTTTTCAGGTAGATGACCTACTCTACTCATAGAGTATGAACTGTCAAAGTTAATTTGTAAAGCACCATTTTTACCACTTTTTGTAGTTATCAATATAACTCCATTGGCAGCACGAGATCCGTACAAAGCAGTTGCAGCTGCACCCTTTAAAACAGATAGGTTTTCTATGTCATTAGGATTAATAGAGTTGATTCCTGATCCGAAATCGACTTGCGCATTTAAATCGTTACCAGAACGATTTTGTTCATTGGTAATTGGAATTCCATCTACGATGTATAAAGGTTGGTTGTTACCGAAAGAAGAAGCACCACGTATTATTACATTTTGTGTTGCCCCTGGTCCTGGTGCTGTAGAAATTTCAACTCCAGATACTTTTCCTTGTAAGGCAGTCATTGGGTTTACAGCTTGTGTATTACTAATGTCATCTCCTTTAACCGAGGTGATAGCATATCCTACAGCTCTTTTTTCTTTGGAAATTCCTAAGGCAGTGACCACTACTTCTTGCAAAACTTCCGAATCTTCTTCCATTACAATGTTAATTACATTGGCGGATCCAACTGTTTTTTCAACCGTTTTCATCCCGATGTAACTGATTTGAAGTATAGCTCCAGTACTTACTTTGATTGAGTATTCTCCATCAAAATTGGTTTCTGTACCTTGTTTGGTACCTTTTATTAATACTACCACTCCTGGAAGCGGCCCTGAACTATCGGAAATTGTTCCCGAAACTGTTTTTGTTTGTGCAAATGTTAATTGCACGATAAACGCTAATAAAAGCGTCAAAATTGCATTAATTTTTGGTTTCATATGATTGATTGTTTGATTTATTCGGGATAAATATCTTATTATTTTCCGTAAATCGACAAGAAGTGTTAAGCAATTGTTAAAAAACTGATGATTTATAAACAGATGTTAATTTATTTTACAGTATATTTATTTTGTATAAACATTTGTTTATTCATATTAATGAATCACTGTTTTTTTTTGTTTTTGTTAACAATTCTATAGTTGTAGTTGTTTTGTGATTTATGTATATTGTATTAACATTTGTTTATTGATCTTGCGGATAAAGTAATTTTTTAAGATTATTTAACAATGCTGTAGTTATGGTTGTTTTGTAGATTTTTCTTTAAGGTTTTGCGTGAAATATTATCAAAATATCAGGTATTTCAATAATCTATTGAAAATGATTAAATTTCTTTAGTTGAGTCTGAAAAAAAGGAAGAATTTGTTGATTTGACCTAATTTATTGGAGAAGAGCAAAAAAACAAATACCCCATTTTTAATACTTAAATTCAGTACTAAAAATGGGGTATTTGTTTTTTTTAAGGTGTTTATCTCGGGTTTTGTGTAATGTTTGAATTCGAATTAATTTCGTCTTCAGGAATGACGGTTTGCCATCTCAAATCATCAGCAGGTATATTCATAACAACGGCTATTGAAGATTTATGATTTGAACCGGTTCTGTTTAAGGGACTGTTCAATCGTTTTAAGTCAAAAAACCGAAAACCTTCTCCCCAAAGTTCTATTCTTCTATGAGTTAATATATGATTTGTTAATGCAGTGCCAGATAAGGTGGATTTAGTATATGCAGGGTCTCTTGTAGATATCAAATCATATAAAATTTGTTGTGCGGCAGTGTCACTATTGCCTTTTTTAGACAATGCTTCAGCTTCAATTAAGTACATCTCTGCAGCTCTAAGGTGTATTAAATCGACTCTACTATCACTTGAGCTTACTGCAATAAATTTTTGACTCGTATAGGGGAATTTCTTGAAATTTGAAGCAATAGTAATTCCTGGTGGTAAGTTTTGAGCAGTCCCAGTTTTATCAAATAAGGTTTTACGGACATCTGTATCTGGAATTTGATTGTACAGAAGGCTGTTGATGCTTCTAGGATTATTTCTTATGTTACGAGAGCTAAAATTTCTAGACATATATCCACCAAAATTACCCCATTTATCTGTTTGTTCAGTGTTAATTAGAGACGCCCAGATAGCTTCAGAAGTCTCGGCAGCATTAGTTCGAAACCCTAGTTTATAAGTGTCAGAATTAATAAGTGTATGACCTGATCTAGCTTGTTGCGCCATTGTTATTGCGATGTCCCAATTTTCTTGCACAAGAGCTACTCTGGCTTTTATTCCTTTGGTAACATTATCGTTTATATGAGATTTATTTTGTCTGTTATAGTTTTCTAATAGCAGTAATGCATTGTCT
>Ga0105356_10002452_pt1 | contig 18489 bp, 17 predicted proteins | sample GOMGulsemesocosm_3_FD_83502 | JGI IMG/M metagenome (GOLD analysis project Ga0105356, IMG submission 83502) | Methane-oxidizing microbial communities from mesocosms in the Gulf of Mexico - GOM9D Gulf of Mexico | ecosystem: Environmental > Aquatic > Marine > Cold seeps | place: Gulf of Mexico...
TGCGGTTTATTGCGTGGTTAGACATATGACTGATGTAAAAATTATTGTACCGCTTATTTTTGTTTAGTCGGGCTGAAGATTTTAACCTTATTTTTTTCGAGGTGTTTTTTTATCACATCATCGAGTTTGCCTGAGTCGATTATTTTATTGCTTGATCGACTAAATGTAGATTGTTGTATTGGTACTCGGTGAACCTTTGGATGTTTGGTTTTTAAATCGTCAAACTTCATTCGCAACGACTGCAAGTCCAAGTCAGTTACAGCGTCTAAAATGTCTGCTAACGGTTCAATATCTCGTTTGAGCTCGGCGCTAGCAGTCTTAGTGATCCGCTTGAGCATACTGCTGATCAGTGCTGCCATTTTTGCATCGACTAATGGCGTTTTCTTATCAACATAGCTGTGTTGCATTTTGTTATCTGTTAGTAAATAGCCAAGTTGACTAAATTGGCTCAACAAGGTGATTGCATCATGACGCAGTTTACTATCGCGCAGCAAAATGATGGCTATTTCGGGGCTATTTCGATAATAGGAATTAATCAGATTTTGACCTCCGTTAAACCCTTTTAAGCCCTGGTCGCGAAACTTGCGTAAGCCAGTGAGCAGATATTCACCTTGGTCACTTTCTAGTGCAACAACTTTAGTCGCAACACAAGAAAGAGGGGCAGCAACATCCATGTAGTTGTAGAACATTATCTCATTGGCATTAGCAAGAATCGATCCTGAGAGTTCGCCGGATAAACTGCTCCAAAAATCCTCAACATCAGTGTGCCAATTCCCCCACATTGTGTCATTAATCATGGCTCTTAATGTGACACGATTTGCAGTGTTGTCATCCTCAGCATCACTTCTTCCTCGGTCAACATTGCCACCATTATCATCATTGGACGCATCCAACATGTCGATTAGCGCCGCGGCAACGCGACCTTCATTGCGGTTACCATTGCGATTACCACCATCGCTAAAATTTTCAATGTTGCGTCCGGTATCACCAAAGCTCCAGTTATAGCGTCCGTCGGGTCGTAACGAAAGTGCAAAAGCTGTCCCCCAGCCTTCACTCCACGCTAATGACGGATTTTGCGAGTCATCAGAAAAACTGTGTGAGCCACCGGGGCTCGGGTTGTCAGAGCCATAGGCGTAATACATAATTGCATGGCCATATTCATGGGTAACTGAATCTTGCGCGTCGTTATCATCGGCTGAAACACTGATTTCCTCCCAAAACCGGCTCCAAAGTGTACTGCTTTCCGGGTAGCAGCTATCAACAAAACCGGGGTCGCGACCGCCAGTGCTTGAGGCATGGTTCCACGCTAAATTAAGTAAGTTCCATACTTGCATTGAGTTTGTATTGGTGGAGCCAGTTTGGGTGCCGAAATCGAGAATAATTCCGTCATTTAAATTATCATGAACACTCGATTGCCATTGATAGGTCGAATCAATTCCGTCACAGTCTTGAACACGGATACGGCTATTTTCTAACTTGAAAGTGTAATAAAGATCACGGCCATTGGCGAACCATCCATCATCATTGTTAACGGTAAAAGACCAATTGCCACTCCAGTCTGAAGATACCGTCCCTAAGTGATCGTCAAAGCCGGTATCCTCATCATAAAGATTAACACTCGCGTTGACAATTGGCCGCGTTATACCATCGAAATCAACATAAACTAAGCGTCCTCTAACGGTAATAGGATCTTCAGGAGACCACGCTTGATCACTGCGCTGATCGACATATTTGCTAATTAATTTAGACGGTCCAACGGGTCTGGTTAATAATTGAGTCCTGATGTTATGTTGTTTAATATCTTTTAGCAGGCTTGCTGGCATTTTTATGGCTTGCTCATGTAACAAACGAATGTCGGGTGAGCCGGGTTTTTGTTTGAGTGCTTGCTCAAAGCCATTTATGCGTTTTCGCTTTTTTTCTCCGACATACTGTTTGGCGGTGATAATACGATAGTGTTGTTTTTTATCGAAAATAACATAACGTATTTGGCGATCAGAAAAACCATTTTTACCCGTTTGTTCGCCTTTGAGTTTAATAGATAGTTGATATTCACCGGCTTTCATTTTGGGAATCGACAAAATTAATTTTCGCTTTAGCTTAGACTTATATGATTGGCTCAATATTCGTTTCTTGCTGGACCTGAAATTCCCTGGCGTTACTTCGCTTAAATAGGCTTGGATATTTAGGCTTGTTACCTTTTCATGTGCGTTGAGTTCAAAGGTAACCTTAATATTGTCTTGAATGAGTTGACCTGATTGCTCTTTGGCGGCCAGCTTTATTTCCACTGGTGGTGTCGGCGTTTTAGCCGTTAGTAAAGCGCTAGAAACGAGTAATGACAAACTAATTATTAAGTGAGTAGCACAACGTATATATTTCATGGTCAATATCCTTTTGCTAAATGTATATCTTAAGTGGCGTTGTTTCTGGCCATCATGTCTAAAGACAACACTGTACTTTGTCGGTTAAATTCATTCGATGGTTAAGAAAGAAGTGTGGTGAAAACGCAATTTATCTCATCACAATTAACGACTTTTTTTGGTAAGGGTGCGGCTGAGGTAACTATGTTGGTGTTTTATTAAACAATTTCTGTCTTTAGACAATTAGATTTTATATCGTCAGGCGTCGCTCAAGTGCAGCTTAAAGTTATCTTCAAATGCAAGCCGATATTGTTGGGGGCTGACATTTCAAACCTTTGAGGCAGTATCAGTTTCTTCACTGTGAAAATTTTGTGATAACCTAGTTACACACAGACATAGGGATGAATTAAAAAATGAATACAGTTGTGATCACCGGGGCCAATCGTGGCATTGGCTTGGCCATGGTCGAGCAGTTTAAAGCCAAAGGTTTTGAAATCATTGCGCTATGCCGCAAAACGTCACCTGCGCTTGAGCAATTAGCGGTCAACGTGATTGAGCATATTGACGTGGCCACGCCACAAGGCTTGGCGAATATGGCCGATGCTTTGCGTGATACTACAATAGACATTCTAATCAACAATGCCGGCATACTTCGCGATGAGTCGTTGGGTAACATCAATGGTGACACTATCATCGAACAATTCATGGTAAATGCCTTGGCACCATTACAGGTGGTTGATGCATTACGCAATAAGTTATCCAGTGGGGCAAAAGTTGCATTGATCACCTCGCGCATGGGGTCAATTGCTGACAACGGTTCGGGTGGCCGCTATGGGTATCGCATGTCTAAAGCGGCGCTCAATGCAGCGGGGATGTCGTTAGCTAAGGATCTTGCTGGCGACAATATTTCGGTGGGGCTCTATCATCCTGGCTGGGTACAAACAGAGATGGTATCGGGAACAGGGGATATTAGCGCTCAAGAAGCTGCCCAGCGTCTTATCGAATTGATTTGCGCACAAGATATGAGCCAAAGCGGATTGTTTAAACACTCAAACGGCGAAATATTACCGTGGTAACGGTTAACCGCCAGCACATGATGCTACGTATCACCGGCAAAGTGCAAGGGGTATGGTTTCGTCAATCCACTAAAGAGTTTGCACAACAACATGCGATTAGTGGTTACGCCAAGAACCTAAGCGATGGCAGCGTTGAAGTGCTGGCGATGGGTCGGGCTCAAGATGTAGAGGAGTTAAAGGCTTATTTACACCACGGCCCGGAGCAGGCGCGTGTCGATTCGGTAATCGCCCAATCACAGAGCGACTTAAACGCAGCGCTAACAGGGTTTGCTCAACATGCTGATGAGTTCGTGACCTTATAGCAGCAGCATTCCCCGTTTTCCTGCTGACGTGTTGGGGTAGTCATTGGCCTTGAGGGATAATTATTAGCGCATTACCTGCAGTTCTTCAGCTCCTGTACTAAAAAGGGAAGCTAGCGAACTAGCCAAACTGATTGTTTTGTGATGATTATTTTAGCAGTTTGCGTTAGTTTTAAGCGGTTGATGCGATTTTAGGAATATATGATTAAATTAAGCTTCGCCGCGCTTGCTTTCATCTGAAAAAAAGATATTATACACCGCGCTGGAGAGATGGCAGAGTGGCCGAATGCACCGGTCTTGAAAACCGGCAACGGTTTATCCCGTTCTAGGGTTCAAATCCCTATCTCTCCGCCACTATTTAAAAGAGCCCGTTTATTAGAAATAATGAACGGGCTTTTTGCTTTACAGCGTTTAATAGATAAACAGCGGTTTATTTCAACACCTGATGCAAGGGTTCAAATCCCTATCTCTGCGCCACTATTTAAAAGAGCCCGTTTATTAGAAATAATGAACGGGCTTTTTGCTTTTCTGGGTGTTGTAAAAGCAACGGTTTATTTCCATACCTGATGCTAGGGTTCAAATTCCTACCTCTGCGCCACTTACATAGAAAAGTGAGGTGGCCCCGAATAGTTCAACATCCAATAAATTCAACGGGTTGTAAAACCCATTAAACCGAGTTCAGGCAAAATACTATTGACGATGAATTCAATATTGTAAAAGTCATTTTTAGCCATTGGCTTGTTAGGCTGCTTAATAGGCCAGTTGCGTCAATTACGTACTCGAAGTGCTCGTTTAAACGCCAAGTAGGCGCTGTTTCTCGGGACATCATGCACAAGCTCCGTCTAGTGGTTGCTATTACTTATCAGTTGCGATAGTTTGCTGCTCAAATTGGTACGTGCAGCAAATAGGGCTCATATTTAATGGCCTATCATTCGATTCATCGACAAGTAAAACAGCCCTTCGTTGTGCACAGTCACCCGAACTAGGAACAATAATGATTAGAACTTTTCTCGCCTTTATCGCAGCACTGAGCTGCTCATTTTCGGTTGCGGCAGGTGAAATAGACGCCGCAATAGATGCCGCGATTTCACCCATTGCCAAAGCAGTCTCCAGCGTTATTTTTTATTCTGTTAACATCGGCGGTGCCGATGTTCCCCTAATTGTTATTTGGCTGATTTTTGCTGCATCGTTTTTTACCTTTTATTTCCGCTTTATTAGCGTACGCGGCTTTAGCCACGCACTAAAATTAGTGCGTGGGGACTTTAGTGATCCTAATGCCAAAGAAAAAGGTGAAGTCTCTCATTTTCAAGCGTTAACCACCGCACTCTCTGGCACGGTTGGCTTAGGCAGCATTGCAGGCGTGGCCATTGCCATCTCAATTGGTGGCCCAGGCGCGACCTTTTGGATGATATTAGCTGGGTTACTTGGCATGTCAGCAAAATTTGTTGAATGTACACTGGCGGTAAAGTATCGAAAAATAAATGATGACGGTTCAATTTCTGGCGGGCCCATGTATTACCTTAGTCAAGGTTTAGCCGAAAAAGGTTTTTCCAAAATAGGCAAAGTCATGGCCGTATTTTTTGCTGTAATGTGTGTTGGCAGCTCCTTTGGCGCAGGTAATCTATTTCAAGTAAACCAAGCTTATGCGCAGTTTTTAGTGGTCACCGGTGGTGAAAACAGCTTCTTTGCTGACAAAGCCTGGTTGTTTGGGCTGATGATGGCGGCGATTGTCGCTAGTGTGATCATTGGAGGCATTAAAGGCATCAGTAACGTCACCGAAAAGATAGTGCCCATGATGACCTCCGTCTATGTTATCGCTGCATTGGCCGTAATTTTGAGTAACTATACCTTAATTCCCGGTGCTATCTCGGCTATTATCAGCGGCGCGTTTAGCAACGACGGTATGGCTGGCGGGTTTATTGGCGTATTATTGCAAGGCTTTAAGCGCGCCGCATTTGCTAATGAAGCGGGCATTGGCTCGGCCGCTATTGCCCATTCCGCAGTGCGCACCAAAGATCCAGTTACCGAAGGCTTAGTCTCGTTGTTAGAGCCCTTTATCGCCACGGTAATTATTTGTTCAATGACCGCTTTAGTTATTGTTATTACTGGTGTTTATACCAACGAAGCTGGCTTAAACGGTGTTGAGCTAACATCTGCAGCCTTTGAAAGCTCTATTTCTTGGTTCCCTTATGTACTGGCGATTGCAGTGATTTTATTTGCTTTTTCCACCATTTTGTCGTGGTCTTATTACGGGGTTAAAGCCTGGACCTATCTATTTGGTGAAAGCCGTGTAGCTGATGTTACCTACAAAACACTTTTTTGTGGCGTATTGATCTTAGGCTCGACCATGCAATTGAATTCGGTTATCGATTTTTCTGACGCGATGCTATTCGCAATGTCGATTCCGAATATTGTCGGGTTATACGTTTTAGCGCCAGTGGTCAAAGCCGAATTAAACGATTACATGCAGCGCATTAAAAGCGGTGAGATTAAAAGCTTTCGCGCGATATTAACTGGCTAAGTAGTCCCACACCAGAGACGTCTTTTCACTTATCTTCTTCCAATGCGTTTAAACTAGCATTGGAAGAAGCAATGATTATAGCTAGATTGTTATGGTTTTATGACATCGGTGGGTTCATGCGCAACCTCAACGAAATGATAGCCCATGAGGCGAATAAAGAAGACAATTGTACAGGTCGCTGGGTGAGGAGATTCAAATCACAAGCACTACTTGATGAAACCGCTCAGGTACTTCCCCCATAAAAACACCATTTTTAACCTAAAAATACACTAGCCCGATTTTCTGCTGTAAGCCGGGCCATCGACCGATAATTATTTAGTCGTTTACAATATTTGAGTGTCCTTTTCTTTGTTTAGTGTTCTTCTTTTAGCTTGCGCATATCACATGGGTTAACTGTTGGCGGTTGTGGCGTCCTGCTGGTGTTTGTACGGTCAAATTTTAGTTGATAGGCTAGGGATTGTTTAATGTTGTCTGGCTGGCACCAGAAATCGGCGTATTCGTTGGGGCTCTTAGGATCATAAGGCTGATAAGCGCATGCACTTAGCAGTAAAACCAAGGTGGTGGCTGTTGTAATATTAATTAATGATGTCATTGTCAACCCAAAAAATATCTTCGTAATATAGTCATTGTATATTACAACATTGAGTCATCGTAAACTGTAAGTAAGTGTAAGCGCCTGGCAGAAACTAGCGTGTTGCATATTCTCCTTGACCAAGGATAATATGCTCCCAATACCACTTTTAATGTTGTCAGCGATGCGCCTAGATAGATTTGTTTGTAAAAGTACTCAATTGAGTAAAAGTGATGCTATTGAAGTAATAAATGACGGTCAGATCATCGTCAATGGCGCTGTTGTCATTAATGAAGCGACTCAGGTACATGAAAACAACAACATAGTGTTCGACGGTCAAAGGCTAAAGGCCCGTGAATTTCGCTATATTCTCCTGCATAAACCAGCGAACACCATCAGCTCCAACGTTGATGAGGTTTATCCGTCTCTATTCAATTATATCGATGTTAGCAACGCCTCTGAATTACATATTGCAGGTCGTTTGGATGCTGACACGACTGGCTTGGTGCTGATAACGGATGATGGGCGCTGGTCATTTAATATAACGAGGCCGACCAATTACTGTGACAAAGTTTATCGAGTAGGATTATCTCGTCCTATTGCAGATGATGTCGCCTTTCGGTTTGCCCAGGGGATACCCTTACAGGGCCAGCAGCAATTAACGTTGCCGGCGAAATTAGAGGTTATCAGCGATAAAGAGGTACTTTTAACCATCAATGAGGGTAAATTCCACCAAGTTAAGCGCATGTTCGCGGCGGTCGGTAACCGCGTGATTTCATTGCACCGTGAAAAAATTGGTGATGTATCTCTGGATGTTGAGGTGGGGCATTGGCGCTATTTAACCGCTCAGGAAGTGCTGTCATTTACAGACTAGCTAATGTGATAGCGACTTGTGTTTGGGCGTTGTTCCGCCCTCACTGGTTAGTTAGGCGCTTCTTTTTAGCCGTTCATACGATAGTTTGGAAGCACAGTGTAAAGATATACAAGATACCTTGAAAGCGGGAATCACTTCACCCCTTGCCGGTTAAAATCAGTCAACGCTTAGGGTTCACTATCGCCGCGACCTAATTGCCACCATTTTAATAGATATTTGGCAAATACTTTGTCTTTTTTCTGCTCGCTAGCGACAAATAGGCGGAAGCTATTGCCATCGGCATGGGTGATCGTAATGATGGTGTCATCATCGTTAGCACCATATTTCACCGCGATATCTTCGACGGCATCAAACGCTGCGGTTCGCTGTGTTAACTTGCCATCGTCATCGAGCCAATAGGAAAAAACATTGCGTTTGGTGAATCCATTACCTTCATCTTGCATGCTCAGGAAGGCTTCACTATAGAAATATTCCACGTTTTGACTGGCAGGAATTATCTTGTGTCGTTGGAGAAACTTAATATCGTGGCTCATCATATCTCTGCCCGCCACTACCGAGGAACTCGGAATAACGTTGAGCTGTTGCGCGACAACAACCGCAAGCACGGGCAGTATCAATAATGCAATTACGCCATGTCTTATACGCCATGTTGAATTATAACGTAGAGCAGATTGGTCTTTGCTATTAATCCAGTTAATGTAATTTAACATCGGCAAAAATAAGAGTGGCGATGCAAACCACAGGGTATAAAAAGCAGTTTCAAAACGTGCAGCATCAGCCATCGAATCAAACAGCAGGCTGGCATAGTCAATGACATTACTGAGCAGTACAATAGCCACATACAAGGCGCTAAAGGCGACGGCGAGCAGTGTCGCCTGCACCTTGTTGGCCGCGAAGCGATTTTCGCTGTCCTGCCTTAATGCATTAAACAGAGGATAGAACCAGATGTATGAAAAAATACCGCGCGCGATAGGCATCATCGGTGACTTGCGTTGCCCCTGTATATACTTCCAATTGCGATAGAGCCAATAGCTCTCATAAAGGCCAAAGGTTAGCGTAGACAAGACCAAGAAGTTAAGCGGTGCAAGTGGATAAAATGCGCTATTTTCAAAAGACGGACGCCGCTTAGATTCGATCCGCCATTCGGCGATGATATAGATTAACCCTAACGTATAGACGACGATTATGATTAACGGCCAATTGTAGCCACTGTCTTGTTCGGACGCGGCAGTTTCTTCACCATATTTTTGCAATCCATAATATGTTTGGTCTCTAAGGCGCTCGCGGGCGGCTAAATAGTCGCTAATCTCGGCGGCTGGAATATGATCTGTTTTAGCGCGATAACTATAATGTAACGAGAGAGTGTTACTCACAAATTTAACCTCTTTCTTGAAATAGAAATAGGGATTATCCTCAACAAATTCTTCATCATCAAATGACCAATTCTTCGATGTAAACTCTACGCTTGCGTGATGTTTAATATTGTTGGGATAGTTAAATCTAAGCGGCGCGGTTCGTTCACTTCGTTTCGGCTGATAAACAGCATCACGTATCTCATTGGGGTAAAAATAAAATTCATAGTCGTTGCCACTTTTAGTCCAAAAATCGCCAATGCTATAGTTTTCAGCAAAAGTTAATACGCCGGAACGATTGTCGCTACTAACGGTTAAGGGCGCAGATACAATCAAGTCGGGGTAGGTTTTCTGATAAAAATTAACAAAACTTTGCGCTAATTTGTTTTTACCATCCCGCTCGAGCTTGGCGTATTGAGATTGCGCATCGTCGCCGAGATATTTCGTGTTGACCGAAAATGACACAGGATCTTGTCGCTGCGTCCCAATTACATAGTTTTCAACGATATGGGTATAAGAGTTATGGTCACTACTGGCCATTGGACTTAATGCCTGTTGCTCTGGCGCTATGATCAATGCGTAACCATAATCAGGCTGGTAAATGTTTTCAAAATCACCATATTGATTGCTCAGTGTTGGGTCGAGCCATACCCGCTTACCGAGATGTTGTAACGTGACAATGACATGATTAAAATTATTTAATGATGGTGGCTTTGTTGGCAACGATTTTGTGTCATCGGTATGTACCAACGCGGGGAATGCTTGAATGTCCAATGCCGCGAGCAGCGCGATAAACAACACTGCCTTGTCTTTACAGTCGCCATAGCGCAGGGATAGCGTTTGTGCCGCTGGTGTTGGCCGATGTGAATTAGCCCCCATTTCTAATCCGACATAACGGATCTGTTGCTGGGTGTATTTCAGCGCGGCGGCAATTTGCTGGGTTTTGGTTTGATGCTGTTGCTTAATGCTGGTTGCTATTTTCTGAACACTGTCACCAACAGGTTCGAAACGATAGAGCGGCAGTGCCCATTGTACAACGTCATGCCAGTGTTCCAACTCATTAAAAGAGATGACAGCGTAAGGGTCATACCAATCGGGAGCCTGACTCTCATACGGCAATGTTTTTTCGTTGTTGAGATATAGCGAGTATTCGGTGAATTTACCAAGCTTTGTTTTTTCAATGATGGGTTTAGCGTCAGCTGTATCGATATATAGCGGCGCCGACTTACCCCACAATAACCTGATATATTGGTCGTAAACGGGGACCGACCAACCAATGCCACGCACGTAGGAGAATATGTTGTTATAAACAGGGTTAGCGCCTAAACGTGTATAGCTGTAGTCTAGTGTATCACCGAGCCTTACATCATCGATCAGAATATTGAGGGTTAGCTCATCACTGTAAATTTGCCTGTCGAGCTCTTGCTCTGTCCGGTAGGTGGCAATTTTTGCGCTGTTAATTCGATCTAAACGCTTACCGTCACGAATCACCACCAAGCTATTAAGGACTAGATTTTGATAGGTAGGGTCGAACGAAATATTAATTTGTGACGCACTTTCTATGCCCGTCTGATTGACTACCGTTTCAACATATCTTGAAAAGTGCGAACGCTGGCCCTGAGCTTCAATTTTCACCTGGCTATCGAGCAAGCGATAAAAAATACCATTGCTGATCTCATCGGTAGGAATATCACTATCGAGCACCGCGTTTCGCGCGATGACCCACGGTTTGGCCGCTGCTATTTTTACGGAGTCATCGAGGGTGAAAGCCAAGCTAGTATCAGGAAATATCAAACAACTAACAATGAAAAGCCACTTTAGTGGTGCAACAATACGTTTATCTAACAAACCAAATATTCCTTTATACACACAAGTTATCGATCAATGTCTAGGGTGATTCACTCAAAGGTAAAGAGTAGTAATGTAATGTAATGTATTTCCTGCTCTTTAGAGTGATAATAGTAGAAAAAGCGCAAAATAGGCAACTCGCTGGTGGGATTTAATAATGCCAGCAAAAGTAAAATTTACCTTGGCGTCACAAGATCTGCTAATTAAAGTGAATAGTATAATTTTGTTCCTAAACGCGGCTTAGAAACGCTTTTTGGAGAGCTGAACTGCTGATGGTGAGGTAGTAGTTGGTGGGAGCGGTGTAGTAACAGCAAAGACGAACTTTAGAAAAATGCAACACTGAGACGGCCATTGTTTAAACCACATTGGCCGCCTCAGTGCAGATAGTTAAAACAACTCGACTTCTTCCTCTTCTGTATTTACGGTGACAGTCCTAGTGGCTTTTTTGGGACGATAGCTGTTGTCCCAATGTGCTTCATTGAAGGAAAATTTATCTAAAATGGTTTTCAGCGCTTCCGACAATCTTAATAAATCGCAAGAGGACAATTCACGGTCTTTCGATTGTGCTAATGCATCTTCATTTAGCGAGACCATATTCTCAATCGATTGCATTGATTGGACTGATGTTTCTTGTTGGGAAGTGGAGGAACTTTTCATTCGCTCGGAAAGTTGATTAATCACCTTTATCGATTGAATGATGAGCTCTAATTCTTCGGTGGCATTGGTCGAGAGCGCCAAGGACTCCTCTGTCGCCGACAGGCCAAGCTGCATCGAGTCAAAGACGTTGCTGGTGCCATGACTAATCTTGGTGACAATATCACGCACTTTGGCGGTTGATTGTGCTGTGCGCTCTGCCAAGGTTCGCACTTCATCGGCGACCACCGCAAAACCGCGACCCTGTTCACCAGCACGTGCCGCTTCAATAGCGGCATTGAGGGCCAATAAGTTTGTTTGTTGGGCAATAGAATTGATCACTTCGATGATGCCATCAATTTCAACACTATCTTGCTTTAAAATCTCAATTTCGGCGGTACCATGAATGATTTGCTTACTGAGTTTTTCTAGGCTTTGTCTAGTTAACACCGCAGTGTTATTGGCTTTCTGAGCAGCAACGTTACTAGAGTCTGCTTCCTCCACTAACTGTCCTAAGTCAGTAAACATTGCACTGGATGCTGCATCGACCGAAGATAACGCCTCGTGAATTGTCTTACCTAGACTGTCTTGCAGTGTAGCTTTCTGGCTCATGGTGCTATAAGAGTTGCCGAGTTCTTCAGCCATCGGCTGGAGACGTGCCGAGGAAGCGTAAAGTTCGGTAAGTAACTGATCGGTGGTTTCACGCCGCTCGTTGAGCACTTGGAAAATACTGTTAAATACGCCTGAGTCTTTGGTTGTCAGCCTTTTCTTAACATCGATGTGTTCGGTCCCTTTGATTTTTTCAACATGAATAAACAGGCGAAATAAGCCCTTATATACATGCCGCCAAAATTGCAAACAACTACCGGCGCCAGCCAATATCACGAGTGCAACTAAGACACCCGTTTGGGGGGCAGTCAGCTCTGCGATATAAGAAAAGAGCAGGAGTGCGGTCACGAGAAAAATTGAAGGTACTAAAATAATTTTTACTAAACAACTAATTAACGAGTGTTCGGCATTGTAATTTGCTGCTGGATTGCTAGTTTTCAAACGAATATCCTTATCCTAAAATCTACCATCTTTAAAATATCATATAATTATGACGTTATTGTAGCAATGAAATATTGTTTTATTTTGGTTTTAACTATCAAACGCCTAATAATATTCTCTGTGAGAGTAGTTCATCATCGCATGGCTCAAATTATCGCAGACCGATGCATGCGCTCGATTATTATTGTTCAATGGGATGAAGGGGCTTTGTTGTATTAGCGTTTGCATGTGCTTAGCCGACTAAAGATAATAGGCCATAACGACGTCAGGCGGGCAATCTACCTACCTTTGAGGCACTGCCTATGGAATGTCGATGGCCAACGCACTAAGTAAATTTTCAATTTTTGCTGTTTCTTTTTCACTAAATTGAATGCCAACATTAATGTGGCCATGGTCATAGTGGCTATTACGCACTATAGCGGTGAGCTCTATTGGCTGATCACTGATGGTCGAACGAATGCTGACAGCGATCGCCGATTTCTTAACCTGCATATCTCGCTTGTCGGTTTTAAAGGCAAATTGACAGCCTTTGGTGGAAATATCAATGATTACGCCGGTTAGCGAGGCTCCAGTCTTTGAATCATCGCTTGTGAGCATTTCTATCTTGGCGGGGATATGAGTCGATGAGCGCTGCGAGCTACGCAACTGCCTATTCTCAATGCGTTTGGGATAATCTAAAAATATCAGCTTATCGCCAATCGCGCTGACCGCGCGAATAGTCGAGGCAAAGGCGATGCACTCGCCTTTCTTGCCCTCGACGATATAACGGATAATCGCGACATTACCAACGGTTAGCACGTCGCTATATTCTGTTAAGTTGCCGCTTGGGTATTTTAGGATCAAATACTTTCCAAGATCATAGCCCACTAACGCTAGCTTTAAACGGACCACTGTCGGCGAACTAATCTGCAAATCAACGATCTTTCCCGGCATCAGATCTAACACGAACGCTGCGGGTGCCTGAACGCGTTTAGTGCTGGGGGCTGTACTGATCATTAGTTACTCTATCTAGTTCGCTGTAAATTATAGAGTTTATACTTTATTTTCGGCGTAAAGTCGATTGTTTTGAGCTTGCTGTTGCAAAAATGTTAAGTTAAGCTACGCTATTGCCCCGTTGTTGCAAGCCAGAGTAATCGGCCCCAGCCAACAAATAGCACGATTGCGCCACTCATAAATGCGAGTAAACGGTGAATAACGTTGTTATAGGTCAGGTGAATAAAGGCATGGACATACCGCAGCAGCACAAATAACCAGCAGGCTGAAATGGCAAACGTGTCGACAAGTTGCAACTGCAACGAAAACAAGATGTACAACAACATTAACATCGGTAATTGAAACTGATTATTATAGCTATTGCCCGGTGTCACATATTTGTCTTTGATGCCATCAAGGTTCATCGCTTTAAAGCGACCAATTTTTATCTCTCCGGCTAATGCGCCGCTGCGACGTCTGGTGACCGTTAGTAGCGCGACCAGTAAAATGAGCAGCAATTGCAGGGCGATGGGATACAGAATTAGAGTAACACTCATTATTATTACTCCTCATCTGCGTGGCGGTTAGCAGTTAACGACAGCATAAAAATAGATTGAATGACTAGCCAGGGCAACACTAGAAATTGACTAGTGAGGTTAAGCTCACTGCTGACATTCAAGTAAAATAGTGCCGATAGATTGATGATGACTAGCGCTATGGCTGTCTTAAAACACAATTTGTTCATTGAAACGCTCCGTAAAGTTGATGTTGTCACTATCATAGAATGATAAGGAGATAATAATAAGTGGCAATAATGACATTTATGGTGCTAATATCGCCATAGTGTTAATTCAACGGATCCATTACAATGAATACTATCGCTATCGTCATTTTTGAGGGAGCGGTTGCCTCTAGCATCGTCGGTCCCGCAGATCTATTTAACTTCGCCAACACCTTATCTCGTCACCTTGGTCACGCGCCAGACAATGATCTGTTCGAAGTCAAGCTCGTCTCTGTCGACGATCAACCGGTCACATGCACCTCTGGTGTCGTGTTAAGTCCCACCATCAAACGCAGCGATTTAGTCGATATAGATCTGTTACTGATGGGCGGTCATGATTATGTCGATGAACGTAGCCTTACGCGTCATTTACAGCAAATGGCGTCTTTTAGCCGCTATTTCAAGCAAGTTCAGGCACAAGGCGGAACCGTCTGCTCTTTCTGTACCGGTAGTTTCGCCTTGGCGCAGGCGGGCCTATTAGATAATCAACAGGCTACTGTGAGCTGGTGGCTTGCTAACGCTTTTAGCCAACGTTACCCCGCAGTAGAGCTGGTGATGGATAAATTGGTGATTGAAGCTGGCAGTGTCTGGACTGCGGGCGCAACAACGGCCTACACCAGTTTGTGTATTCGCTTGATTGCTAAGATGGCTAATCATCAAATTGCGACACAACTGTCACGGATAATGCTGCTCGACAATAATCGATTATCACAATTACCTTACATGAGCGTGCAAAGTGCGATTGGTCATAATGATAAGGTGATTAGCGACTGCCAATATTGGTTACAAGAGCGTATGGCTCAGCCGATTAGTATCAAGGAAATGAGTGAGTATTGTACTATGACTCAGCGCACGTTTATTCGGCGCTTTAAGGCGGCGGTGGGGACGACACCTGGTAGCTATTTGCAGCGGCTACGTGTCGACGTGGCCAAACAACTATTGGCCAATACCAATTTATCGTTAGAATTGATTGTCAATAAGGTGGGTTATGATGATGTCAGCGCTTTTCGGCGTCTATTTAGCAAGCTAACTCAGCTCTCACCACGCGCCTATCGTAGTGCGTTTGGCGCGTGATGAGCTGCGCGGTTAGCTACACAGTCCAATGACCGCTTTTGCCTCCTTGTTTTTCCAGTACTTTGATGTCGCTGATGATCATAGCGGGATCGACCGCTTTACACATATCAAACAGGGTGAGTGCCGCCACAGAGGCTGCGGTTAGCGCTTCCATTTCAACGCCTGTTTGCCCAGCGAGTTTACACAGGGTGTCGATACGCACCTGATTGGTCTGTGGCAAAATTTTAAAATCGACTTGGACCTTGGTTAACATCAACGGATGGCAGAGTGGGATCAGGTTACTGCATTGTTTGGCACCTTGGATACCGGCAATGCGCGCAACGGCAAACACATCACCCTTGGCATGTTTGCCGGCACTGATTAAGGTTAACGTTGCTTCGCTCATCGTAACAGTGGCTTGGGCACGGGCGATGCGTACGGTGTTAGCCTTATCGCTCACATCCACCATGTTCGCTTCACCCTGTTGATTTAAATGGGTTAACTCATTCATGACTAACCTCTACTAGCACAAACTTGCGCCAGCTCAAGATGAGGCACAAAGTTACAAGGGCGATGACTGGCGTCCAATTGTTCGACAATTAGCTTGTCCCAAGCCGTTTTACAGGCATTGGTTGAACCCGGAACGCAGAACACCACGGTGTTATTAGCCATACCTGCAAAGGCACGCGACTGCACGGTGGAGGTGCCAATTTCGCCATAGGAGATATGACGAAATACCTCGCCAAAGCCTTCAACTTGTTTATCAAATAAGACTTGCAGCGCTTCTGGCGTATTATCACGCGCGGTAAAGCCGGTGCCACCGGTAGACACAACAGCATGAATGCTTGGATCAGCTATCCACTTTGAAACAATGGCGCGTAGCTGATAAACATCGTCGATCACAATGGCCTTAGCGGCCAAATGATGGCCGGCACTAACGACACGTTCGGCCAATGTTTGGCCCGATGTATCATTGGCTTCGGTGCGGGTGTCCGATACCGTTAAGATGGCGATGTTTAGTGGAACAAAAGCGTTAGCAGCGTGGGATGACATACATCCTCCATTAAAGATTGATTAGGCATTGGCTTTGTTGCCATTGCTCTGGGGTATTTGTATTGATCAGTGGCTGGGCGTCGGGCAAGTTCACTGAATGTGCGCCGATCGCGCAAAAAAGAGACTTAAACGAGGGGCCGCGGCCACTTTCTAAAAATTTTGGGCTGGTAAATGCATCGTCCAAAAAGCTGGTTAATGCTGCTGTTACGGGAATATAGGCGGGTAAACTGACCCGATTAAAATAGTGAGCCCGGTTCGTTCTTTGGCCAGCTTGTAGCAACATCATAAGTTGTTGGGCGCTCATCAACGGCATATCAACCGGCAAGACCAGGAGGGCGCTTGGCTTACGCTTTTTTATCACCGAATAGATGCCACCAAGTGGGCCGCCATTGGCAACGATGTCGCAGACGCCGCCATCACCTGAAATAACCACATCAGCGACTTCGCACAGCGCCAGTTGAGCCTGACAATAATCGAGCATGCTCTGATCGCCCCGTTGTAATAAGGCTTTATTTTGACCCATACGGCTAGAGCGGCCGCCAGCTAAGACTAACCCAATGCAAGCTTGCTTTGTCATGTTAGCCGCCTAACATCGACAGATGTTTGGTGGAGCCGGTAAAGCCTTCGGTGAGATAATGGGTTGCTTCTTTATCACTGAGCTGATTGACGATATAGCGTTTAAGGCCATCTTTGTCATTGTCTTTGAGATAATGCTTAAGTGACAGGCCTTGCTCGGCAAATAAGCACAGGTGTAATTTACCCACAGAGCTCACGCGCAGACGGTTACAGGTCGAACAAAAATCTTTGGCATAGGGCATGATCAGGCCAATAGTACCTAAGTGATCGGGATGAGCAAAGACCTGCGCTGGTCCCGCCGCTTTATCTTGAATCACTTGTTGCCAGCCATTGGCAAACAATTGGTTTTTGATATGCTGACCGCTGACATGCTGCTGTTGGTAAAAGTCTTGATTGTCACCTGTTTGCATCAATTCAATGAAACGCAGGCTCACGGGGCGATGCTTAATATAATCGAAATATTGTTGCAATTGACCCGCGCTATGGTCACGCATCAACACCGTATTGATCTTGATGTTGGTGAAGCCAGTGCTTAACGCATTCTCAATGCCATCGAGAATCACTTGTAACTTGTCGTGTCCGGTGATCAAATTAAAGCCACGGGGATCGAACGAGTCGATGCTGATATTGACGTTATCTAGGCCGTTAGCTATCCAGATTGGTAACTGCTCGGAGAGCTTATACCCATTGGTGGTAAGTGCCACGGTCTTGATCCCCGGGGTGCGTTTACAGGCAGCAATGATTTGCGGCAAGTCTTTACGTAAAGAAGGTTCACCACCGGTGATGCGAATTTTCTCGACACCAAGATCGGCGAAACTTTGCGCGAGGCAATTGATTTCATCTAAGGTTAGAAATTTTTCGGTGTGGCAACGCTGATAACCGTCGGGCAGACAGTAATCACAACTAAAGTTACACACATCAGTAATGGACAAGCGCAGGTAACGAAACGTGCGCCCGTAAGTATCTTGTAACATGTTCACCTTTCCAAATTAGGGAGGCTAGTGCGTTTCCAAACTAACCCTGGTGGCTGAAATTAACCACGGCTTAACACTCGTTTTCGCGTAAAACGCGAGGGTAGAGTGAGAAACTCGGCGATAAAAATAGGATTTCATACTAGCCTATCAGCGGATTGGAAAGCAAGGTGTGAACTTGTTTTAGATCAATAAAGCCGCCGCAATAGTAGTTGCGGCGGCTTTGGTGGTGTTGGATAAATCTAACGGGATTGGCTATGTCCCAATTAACTGTGGCTGCTGTTTTAATATTTTAAATATAAGTTAATTTAAAAATGGACAAACTAGCAAAGTGCAGCAACTAAAAACGGGTCGCCTTTCTTTTGGTTACTTTTCTTTGGCGACGCAAAGAAAAGTAACTGGTGTGCAAGCGACATTGTTAATTTGTGAGTATTAAAGCAAGAAGCACATCATAAAGCCACCCTCACTAAATGGATAGCATCAATTAACCAATACATAGCCA
>Ga0105356_10002457_pt1 | contig 18469 bp, 18 predicted proteins | sample GOMGulsemesocosm_3_FD_83502 | JGI IMG/M metagenome (GOLD analysis project Ga0105356, IMG submission 83502) | Methane-oxidizing microbial communities from mesocosms in the Gulf of Mexico - GOM9D Gulf of Mexico | ecosystem: Environmental > Aquatic > Marine > Cold seeps | place: Gulf of Mexico...
AAAATCCCCGGTATTGGTCCCAAAACAGCTGAACGCTTAGCTTCTAAAGGAATCGTTCTCTGTTCTGACGCTCAACCTTACAGTTTGATTGAGCTAGTAAAGTTATTTGGTCGTACAGGAGCATCGTTATTTAAACGCTGTCGTGGGCTGGATGATAGGTCGTTGAGTACCGATAGAGTTCGAAAATCAATCAGTGTTGAACATACCTTCTCGAAGGATCTTTATTTAGCAGAAGAGTTGGATTTAGAAGCAGAATCTTTGTGGCTTAAATTTTTACAGCGCACAGAAAAAGCCAGAATTGATAGTCGTGGACTTGCGCCTTTCGTGAAAGTTAAGTTCAACGATTTCAGTCAAACAACCCTCGCCGATCAGCTTTTAGAGCCGAGTCTTGATTCTTTTAGGCAATTATTACAGCAAGCGCGTTTACGCCATGATAGTGATGAGATTCAAGGGGTGCGTTTGATCGGTATCGGAGGTCGCTGCCCGGATGTTAGTGAGCAGCAACTGGTACTTTTCTAATAATTACGTTGTCATTGGCTTTATCGATAGTTATTTATTATTGCGATAATAACTAGGGGGTTGGCTAGTCCAGCGTTTAAAGGCTTTGCGGAAGTTCGATGGGTCGTTGTAACCAATTAAAGCCGCAATTTCTTCAATCGGCAGATTGGATGTTTTTAAATACTCGATCGCCATCTCTTTACGTACTTCATCAAGAATCTTTTGATAGGAGGTACTGACTTCTTGCAAGCTACGACTTAACGTTCGAGTGCTGGTAGCTAAATGACTGGCAACCACTTCAATGGGGGGGAAGTGGCCAGGGTTACTTAATAGTATTCTACGAACCTTTACTACAATGCCTTCTCTAGGCCCCATGCGGGATAAAAATTCAGCGCATTGAGACTCAGCCATTTTCGCCGTCGCTTCGTCTGCAAGGGTGGTTGGGATATCTAATACGCTGCTATCAAATATAATTTCGGTTCTTGGTTGATCCCATTGAATGGGGCAGCCAAGGAAAAAACGATCATACTGGTCCGAATAATCGGGTTTAGGTCGATTAATTCTGATCGCTTTGGGCATCATATCTAGGCCTGTCAAGTATTGACCAAGGGTTACAAAATTCGATAGGAATATATCGCTCAACAGATTGTAGATGCTTTCGGTCGGTATATGCGCGGTTAAGCGAATAGACGTAGTTTCTTCTTGTTCAATAACTTCAAAATTAAAGGCAGGATCGATAAGTACGTGGTATTTCAAACCTAACGTCAGTGCCTGACGCAAGTTTGCGCAGCTTAAAATAGCATAACCGAGCATGCCAAATTGATTGATATTAATCGCTTTACCCAGCTCTAAACCCAAAGCAGGTTCGTTGCATAACTTGAGCATATTGCCCGTTAATACAATGATCTGCTGATAAGTTAAGCGTGCCTTAGGATCGGTGAAGGCAGCTGGATCAATCTGAGTGTTTTCTAATAATAAGTCTTGTGAGATTCCTTTATCTTGCCCTATCTTAACCATTATGGCTGAAATATTGGCAGGTACTAAAGGCTCATTTAGACTCCAGGTTCCTCTAATCACCTAGGCAATCCTTTTTATTGTTATAGCTATAAAACGATACTGGCGTAAATAGCGACAGAATGACCGATTTTATGACTTTACACAAGGAAGTCGTTAGCAGTGTGTGATATTGGAAATTACTTCATTTATTCTGAAAGGGAAAATGTGAGCGGTTTAAATAACGCCCCCAATCCATAATTTGTTTGGAATTGTGATTGCTTAATAGATTAAGGATAATGTCATTGAGACCCTGATCATTCTTACGAGCAATAAAAAAGACTAAATCAGATCGACGCCACTCAAACTCAGCAATGTCACATTCAAACTTCGCTTGTTTCAGTAATTGGAATAGTTGATAGGCATTTTCACGCTTCATTAATAGCATCCAAAACCCCGCTCTTAGCCTATCTAGCATTCTGCCCTGAATCGATTCAACGTGAATGGTGCAACTCAGATTGTAATCTCTTTGTTGCTGCTTACATTGCATCAATAACGCCGCTAAGTGGCGTGGCTCATCTTCGTTGAGATAATAATAGCGGCCATCGAGTTCTCGGTAGCAGACATGAAAAGGCTGCTTGGTTTCAGGGAATGCAAGAGTAATGTTACGGTCAAATTCATTATCTGTTTTTTGAGGAATCTGGTTGGCTTGTTCTGCACCATAACTAAGTAGGTCAGGGAAGTCTTCTTCGCACTGGCTAACGTTAACACCGTGGATAGCGCTAATCGATAGAGAGCGTGGGTATTCATTCTCTGCGCTGAGCTTTTTAAGCAGCTCTGCTAGTGAGTGCCATTGTTGATGGCTTGTAATTAAACTATCCGCAGCAGCTTGGTGCACATTTATAAGACTTAACCAGCGATGACATAGGTAGCTTTTGGGATTGATGTCTTCAATATCAGGCAGTTTAATTTCTTTAACCGCATGGCGGGCATACCAGCGGGGAAACAGTCGCTGGGCGATTAAATTAATGAATTGTTCTAGATCAAATCCAGAGTCCGCCGTCTTTTCGTTACTCACTTAGTTTTCCTTGGTTTCTTGACTAGTCTTGTATTAATGAAAACAGTTAGAGGCGTTTACCAATGAAGCAACCTCAGAATTTACCTTCGACCCTTATGATAGCGGCCGAAGTTGATGCAGCTTTAGCGGCTGCGGGATTAACTGGTCCACAAGTTGAGCGCGAAGCTGTGCCTTTATTTCTATCATTTATAGAAGAAATGATTGATGCAGAAGGAAAACTATCACTACATTTACTGCATTCTTCTCCTCGGGATATCGCTAAGAGCCTTCTAGTTTGGGCTGATGGTCAGGGTATGGGTGAGCAATCTGTATTGGACTGTGTCGCGGCCCATCTTGATGAGACGTTATTATTAGCTCGTGCTCATGGTACTTTGAGTGATATGAAGCGGCGAAAACTATTGAACTTTAACCAACAAATAGTCGATTTTATTTCACTCCTCTTGTCTCAGTCGGCCATTAGTACGAACAAAGGTTCATAATCTTACGTTTTAAAGGTCAGATGATTTTTAAAACGGTTATTTATTTACTTACTTATGGCAGTTGACGTGCAGACGCCATGTTTTGGATAACAACGCTCATTTTATCTACTTGTTGTCGCATGCTATAAGGTATCTCTAATTCATCAAATTTGGCTTTGAAATTATTCAGTAGGTCAACCGCATTGATTGTCTCTTTAGACTCTGTTAATTGGCGTGCTAATGAGAGAGAGCGCATACCGTTAAGATCGCCAGCGGCAATAAATCCATAATCATTCAATTTAGTCTGAAGTTGATTCAGTTGCTCGCCATCAAGCGCGGTAACGTCAAATTCTTGTGATAGGTATTCTAAGTAAGTAGCGCGGTCTGAAAGGTGTAATTCTTCTGGCAGTGAATCCTTGCCTGATTGCGGCAAAACTGATTTAGGGCCCACAGATTCAGTCTTTGAAGCATCTTGAGCTTTGCTTTGCGCATTACTTTGAGCACTAAAAGGCTGGTTCTGTATGTAACTGCTGAGACGATCAAGGATCATGGCACAGCTCCTAATAAGTCAGTTATATCGAAGTTAATGATTAACTGCAGAAGCCGTGCCAGATGAGATGTTTATGGGGTTTTAGAGTTAAAACTTCCAGTTGATCATTAAATTAGGGCCTGCTGCGGCAACAAATAAACGCTGTTGATCATTTTTTGCCGTTTGCAGTGAGTAGTTTCCGCTCAGGTAGGCTTGTTGAGCTCCTCTCATTGTTTGTGGAGCTGTGTAGACTTTGAATTCACTGACGGCAACACCAGTAGCAAATGTGAGCCAGCCATCGATAGGGCGCTTGTCATCATAAGCAACGGCTAATCCTGCTAAGCCATTAACTAATCCTGCTAATAGGTGGTTGGTCCAACTCTGCTCGTAGGTTTCGCGGGCAGCGGCCTTGGCCAGCCAGGCTTCAGCTTGTTGTAGCTTGGCTGTTTTCTCTGCGCGACTATTACTTTTCATTTGCTGTAGTTTATCGCTGTAATTATGGCTTCGCATTGGGTTCATTAACATATCCGCCGCACCTAAAAAACTGGTAACAGCACCGACACTCATGTCGTACTGTAGTTTGTCATCTTCAACGGCATTGGCAGCAATTCCTTGCACCGTTGCAGCGGTTCCTAAGAATCCAAGCCAACCCCATTGCCAAGTTTGGCTATGATCTTTTGTTTGTTCGAATTGCTGTTGAATGAAATCAATTTGCTTTTGTTCATCTGCATGGCTGGTAATTGCCATTAAAAGAGTTAAGGTTAATGTCATTATACGCATAACGGTTTCCTGAGTTTTTATTATTGTTTGTTGAAATGGCGGCACTGGACCTTTTGGACATCCTCTAAAGCTTCGTTATTTTGACGTGAAGATTAATCATGGAGGTCTACTTGTTATTTTGTGTACCATGGTTCCATTTTTATCAGAGTCCTCTCGAACTTGCTAGTATTTAGTAGCACAATAGCTCAGACTAAAGAATGAAAAATGGTTAGTGGTACATTTGTGCTGGTGAAATAGCTTAGTACTTGTAACGATATGTATCATAATGTCAGCAATGAGTAAGTGTTTTTATGTATTTGAGGTGAGCAATGTCGCAGCTAGCAGAATTATCATCAAGTTCAGCCCAGAAGAGTGCTGTGAAATATCAAGGACGTAAGACAAGTCGAGCAGGGAGTGAGCAACGTCGACGCTTGATTTTAGAGGCTGCACTTAGAATCGTGATTAGGGAAGGTGTGCGCGGCATTCGCCATCGTGCGGTTGCTAAAGAAGCAGACGTGCCATTAGCCGCCACGACCTATTATTTTAAAGATATCCAAGAGCTGATTAGCGATACGTTTACCTTGTATGCAGAGCAATCTCTAGAGGTGGTTAATAAATTTGCTATGCGATTATATGAGCCTATCTCTGGAGGTGAAGGTAAGTCCTTCATTGAAGCGATGGCAAGTGCTGATGATATGTCAGAAATAATATCTGATAATATGACTGAGTATGTTATTGAACAAATTACTGAACACAGAGATGCGTTAATTGCTGAGCAAGCATTTCGCTATGAGGCAATCTTAAGTCCTCATTTACGCCAGTTGGGGCAGGTGCATAAAGTTGCTCTTATGCAAAAACTAACGGATTTATTGGAAATTATGCAATCTCCAAATCCAGCAGCTGATGCGACTATCGTAATATCTGTATTACAGAGAATTGAGTATGAAGGGTTATTGGTAGAGCCTGAAGATTTAGATAAAGTAGCTATTCATGCAACACTTTCTCGTCTACTGAATTTGATATTGAATTCTACCTCTAATACGTAATCTAAAAATCTAACTCTACGGTTCCATTGATTGTGTAGAGTATGAAGAAGGACATATGATTCTAAGCCCTCGCTAATGAGGGCTTTTTTATGTCCGGCATTTATTCATAAGTACTTATGTCTGAGTATTTATACTAAAAACTCATATCAGTTACTTTATCGGCAATCGCCAGGCTCGCAGTAAGGCCAGGGCTTTCAATGCCGAATAAATTAATTAGTCCTGTTATTGAGTGCTCTTCCTCTGTCTGAATCATAAAGTCTGCAGGACTTTCATTGGCACCTGTTAACTTAGGTCGGATGCCACAATAACTAGGCACCAATTTACTCGCGTTGATGCTTGGGAAATATTGCTGAATCGCGTGAATGAAATCAGTTTTATGGTTTGCATTACATGAATAATCGAGGGTTTCGATAAATTCAACATCAGGTCCAAAGCGTACTTGGCCAGATAAATCGAGGGTCGCATGTATACCAAGGCCTGTGCTATTTTTATTTGGCATGGGATATATTAAGTGAGAGAAGGGGGCTTTAGCTTGGTAGCTAAAATATTGGCCACGACAATAATGGTATTGCGGGATTAAGCTTTGTGGGTTGGGCATGTTAGCCATTGTTGTACTATGTTTCGCCACAATACTCTTTGCAACCTTTGTTGCATGAAGCCCTGCGCTATTAATTATCTGTTGACAGTTAAGCTCGAAAGGCCCATCGGCGGTATTAACTTGAATGTGGAAGCCTTGAGAAGTTTGTTCAGCGCTTAAGAACTGAGTATTAGGGCTGTACAAAACACCTTGCTGCTCGGCAAGGTTAAGCAGCGTGTGCATATATTGGTGGCTATCAACGATTCCCGTATTAGGTGATAGTAAAGCCGCTGTTGCCTGCACGCTAGGCTCTAGTATATGGCAGTGTTTTTGATTAATTAACGTCAGCTCGATATTGTTCTTTTGTGCATTTATCCGTATTTCTTCTAGTAGGTTATTATCATTTTTATCACGGGCAATAATCAACTTTCCAATGCGCTTATAAGGTACAGAATATTGCTGACAAAATTGATAGAGTTGCTCGCTGCCTTTGACACATAGATCTGCTTTTAAACTTTTTTCTGGATAATAAATCCCAGCATGAATCACTTCGCTATTGCGGCTACTGGTTTCACTGCCAAACTGTTGATGAGATTCAATTAATAGAATTTTTTGTTGAGGAAATTGTTTGCTGAGTTTAAATGCGATAGCAAGACCAACGACGCCAGCACCAATAATGCAATGGTCAAAGTTTTCCATAAAGTTGGTGATCTTTTATTAGCAAGGTAGAGAGATTGTAAACCGCCTTGCTGAAAAGGAAAGGGGTATGAAAAATGATTGGAGAATTGTAGGTGGTCGAGGTGTTGAGGTAATCTATCTCGGTTGCAACTTATTGAGACATAAATAAGCTGCAACTTATAATTGATAAGATAAGAGTGTCTGGGGCAACTAGCCTTCTAGTTTTTCAATGCATTCATAATGACCAGGGTTGCTTCTGCAACGCAGCTTGAAAAGAATTTTCAGCATGCGCGAATCATAAATACCTTCATTCTTTAATTCAATACGCACTTGGCGGAGCATCTCTTTGTACTCTGTGTGTTTCTTTTCAGACAAGTCTACCCAATATTTTTTAGGGATGCTGTCTTCGGCTTTAACAATATGCTCGAGGGCTTTTGTGAAATTTTTGTAAGCGTATTCACGGCTTTTTTGGCCGAATTGATCAGGAAATCGGCTTTTACGTAGAATTAACTGGCCATTCATTTGAGCCAGATTGAAGCGCAATATACCGCCTTTTTCACCCATACCTTTGTACATTTCAAAAGGTTCATAAGCAATGGCAGGGGCGTAGGCGAGGTCGACAAAGCCATTATTAAAACGTGGGGCAAAGGTTGCTATGCTAACCGGAACCATTGTTGCGCCAATGTGTTTAACTACTTTGATAGATGCCACATCGTAATCAATAGTTGCAAGGCGTTTACCAGCAGCGGCCTCAACTGAGTTAATCGCTTTATCACGCACAAATACAAAAACAGCACCGGCGGGCATGATGCCAGCAACTTCGTAGTCGCCTTCAATCATATATCTACTGGCTTTGGGGTTGGCAAGCATTCCGACAAGTTTGCGCATCTGATCGTAGTTATCAATTGCGCCAACCGCTTCAATAGTTGCTGTAAATTTATTGAATGGACGAATTCGTGTACCGGTTAAACCGACCGCATCACAATGTCCTGCTTTGAAGTCTGCTAAGGCGACCGCTTCGTTGGTATGAACTTTTAAGTCGAGTTTAACACCCCAGCCAAGAGCCATTGCCTTGTAATCCACCATGCCTTGATAGGCAGGCCCTTTTTCGCCAATGGGGTCGAATATGCAGAAGCTACGAGTAGGTAAATCTTTGGCCTGCAGAGTGAAGCTAGTGAAGCAGAGGCATAAAAGGTATAAAAGATAGTTAGTATATTGCTTTTTAATAGACATGTTTTTAGCAGCCACAAGGGTAATTATTATTGCGATATATCATAATCAAAAAGTAATGATCTTGTCCTGTTTTATTTAATTGAGCGGGTTTTCATTACAATTGCTTCGCTAGTATTCATCATCTTGAATGGTTATTATGTCGCCGAATTCTAGAGGTGTTATTCAGGATATAGTATGACAACAGAACAATTTGAGACATGGTCACTTTACATTGGTATTACGGTACTGATTTCTTTTATGTTCTTTATTATTTATGACCTAGGAAAAAAGTCGAATGCGGGCAAGTTTGGTAATTTTATCCTATTTCTTGCTCTGGGATTGGGTATGGCGGGTTTTATGATCAAGCTCGTTCTGCAGTATTTTATGGAATAGTCTTTAATTGGGTTTTAAAGGCTGACTAATGCGGCTTTTAATCGATCAAACTTGATTTGAGTTAAGCCTTTTTATCTTTAGCCCTCTACACTGTATAAAAAGGAGATCTTTATGGCTGATGAAAAATTACACCAATTATTAACTCAAGTGCATGAACAATTACAGCAGCAGGACAGTCTAGACAAGGAAAGCCAAGCCTTATTGCAGCAAGTCCTTAATGATGTGAAAACAGCGTCTGGGTTAGATGATCTAGACGAGATACCGCAGGATTTAAGCGATCGTATTGAGCAACAAGCCGTTCAATTTGAACAAGCACATCCAACTCTAGCAGAAATACTTCGTCAGATTATGGATACCCTCGGCCGAATCGGAGTATAAGGAGCACGCTGTATGCGCCACATGCCCACATTGACTGAGGTTATGACACCATTTCCTCAGCTGATTGACGAGTCGACGTCAATTAATGACGCTATCCAATTGATGGCTGAAAAATCCTTCAATCATTTACCTGTTGTCCTTGAGCATAAAGTTGTTGGCTTATTGTCAACCGCAGATATTAAGCTTGCTCAGATGCCTGGACATCGAACCACTGAATTTACCGAATTGACAGTTGGGGATATATGCAGACGTAGAGTGTATTTAGTTGATTTGCATGTGCGTTTAGATGAGGTGCTAGAGCAAATGGCTGAGCATGCTTGGGATGCCGCTGTCGTATTAAGGGAGGGGCGCTTAGCGGGTATCTTTACCAGCCAGGATGCCTGCCGTGCTTTTTCGCATTGGTTGCAGAAAGAATACTTGCCGGATGATGATCCTAGCGTCGCTTAATATTGAGTCTTTGTTGATATCGCAGGCTATGCGAAGAGCAGTTTGCGGTACTGTTATTCGCACTTAATTAGGGCTTCTGACTTCTATATCGTCTTAAAAAGAGGCGAATTCTGTGTAATTCTTTCATAAAATCATTAAATTACGCTATTTTAGTAGACTTCAAACATTGGTATGAAAGTTGCCATACAACACTCATCACTAACCGGAGGTGAGCCTATGTATGATGTAGCTAAAATTCAAAACTACCGACATGCTGTTAATAAAATAGAGGTTCCTATTGATTGGATGGTGCAACTTAGCTCTGTTCTGGAATCACGACAGAATGATGGTCAGACCATTCAACAGCTTTTAAAGTTGATGGTGAGTATGACGACGATTGATAACATCAGTATTGCTATTCCAGATACGTCCAATCGCTTTCATGCAAAGCATAGTTCGCGTCAGGTCGAGAATGGTGTTTACAGTTTTGCGGTACAGCATTCTTTATGCCGTGCTTTTGAGTCGGGTTCAGTACTGGTTATACGTGAAGGAACTGAGCGAGCTGAAGCGTTTAATCGCGAAGCACTATCACCTTTGGACTTTAGCCATAGAGATCATTGCTTGCTTGTTCCTTTACGCTTGCGTCAAAGCACACTGGCTGTATTAGTATTAGATTTACGTAATGTTATCGCGGGCAGCTTACCATTGCAGGAACTATGGTTTGTATGCGCACAGCTTGCTCATACCATGGCGACTCAAGTAGTGCCTAATTTCCAAACGCTTTACTCGCGACCTTATCAGCGTGTTCAAGAGAGTGAGTTAGGAGAAATTCAACAAACAGTTGAGAAGTGTGGTGGTAATAAAACCATGGCCGCTAAGATACTGGGTTTAACTCCTCGCCAATTGCGTTATCGTTTATCTAAACTGTCTTAAAATAAAGCATAATAATTAGATGTTCGACCTCCTTTAAAGCCTAGATATCCTCTAGGCTTTTTCAGTTGCCCCAGAATCGTCTCCATGGCTGCAAGCTGATAGACTGCTAGTATTAAGTTAGATTACGAAAACTAGTTCATGAAGGTTCATTCATGAATACTAGGTCGTCAGTATTCAGATGGAGTATCACCATGGAATGGTTTCGAATTCCTCAGCAAAAAGTTTCAGCGTACATCGGTATTCTTCTATCGGCCTATTTGATATTTTTAGGCTTAAATATTAATTCAAATGATAATCACTGGTTAAATCGTCTCGATTTTCTTTTTTATGATACTCGCTTTAATGCATCGCTATCTTTTTCTGAACAGAAGGAAGAATTTTCTACCGCTGCTGGGAGTAATAACACTGAAGTCGCAGAGCACAGGATTGTCATTTTGGATATTGATGAGAAGTCACTCGCAAATGAAGGACGGTGGCCTTGGAGTCGTCATAAATTAGCCGAGCTAGTGGCTGTACTGACAGAATATGGAGCCATTGTTGTTGCGTTCGATGTCGTATTTTCAGAACCAGAAAGAAACCCTGTTAATGAAGTGAACCAACATTTAAGTACAAATAATATTGATTGGGAGATTCCCAAGTTTTGGTTAGAGATTGCTGATGGTGATAAAAACTTTTCTCGCCATCTTAGTGATATGGACGTTGTTCTAGGCTACTTCTTTCAAGATCAGGCTAATATTCAAGTTGGCCAACTACCTGCACCGGGTTATGAATTAACAGCAGAACAAAAGAGCGGTTTAGTCTCGATTAGTAAGCCAGGTTATGCTGCCAATCTCGCGATGTTACAGCAGTCGGCAGTCGGGGCAGGCTTTGTTTCTACGTTTGCCGATGCCGATGGAGTGATACGTCGTTCTCCTTTAGTTATTCGTCATGGCGATTCACTTTATCCATCGCTGTCTTTAGCAACGGTTATGAGTTATTTATTTGTTAATAACATTGATATAGAGACGTTGCCTTTAGGCAATGTCGAGGTGATGACATCAATTGCAGCGGGAGGACAAAAAGCACGCACGGATGTTAATGGTCAAGTCATTATTCCGTTTAGGGGTCAGCAACACAGCTTTCCTTATGTTTCTGTCACTGATGTTTTACAGAAAAAAATTGATGAGACGGCCGTGGAGGGTGCCATTGTATTAGTGGGGACGACAGCGATTGGACTTGCCGACCTAAGAGCAACTCCTGTAGGTACTCAATACCCTGGTGTCGAAGTACATGCCAATATCATTCGGTCTTTATTATCAGGAGAATTTCCTTATAGGCCTGAGTGGGAAGCAGGCTTAACACTGTCTATTTTAGTCTTTCTTGGCGCGTTGCTATCACTGTGGTTACCTAAGCTAGGCCCAGTTGCGTCAGTTTCATTAAGCTTATTAACGTTAACCATTATTGTTAGTGGTAACTTTTATTTATGGCACGTTTATCGACTCGATCTCCCCATTGCGAGTACGGTGCTTTTAATTCTAACGCTTACGTTGTTAAATTTAGGCTATGGCTACTTCCGCGAAAATGCGAGCCGTCGCCTGTTAAAAGGTATGTTTAATCAGTATGTCCCGCAAGCTCATATTGAACGTATGCTAGCCGACCCCGAGGCTTATCAATTTACTGGGGACAGTAAGGAATTGACTGTATTATTTGCTGATATTCGAAGTTTCACAACCATTTCAGAGCACTTATCGGCAGCAGATTTGAAATCGATGCTTAATCAGTACTTTACCCCGATTACTAAAATTATATTTGATAACGAAGGGACTATTGATAAGTACGTTGGGGATATGGTGATGGCATTTTGGGGAGCGCCGATTGAAGATGATAACCATGCTCAACATGGCATTATAGCGGCACTAGAAATGCAAAGAGTGACCCGAGAAATAAGTGCGGAGTTTATGGCCAGAGGATTGCCTGAGATAAAAATTGGGGTTGGTTTAAACAGCGGTATTATGAATGTAGGAGACATGGGGTCGTCTTATCGCAGAGCTTATACCGTATTGGGTGATGCGGTGAATTTGGGATCACGCTTAGAAAGCATTACTAAATTTTATGGTGCAGAAATTCTAGTGGGAGAGCGTACTGCAGAATTGTGTCCAGATATCACCTTTTCGTTTATTGATCGTATTCAAGTGAAAGGCAAAGATGATCCAATAGCAGTATACCAACCACTGGGCCCAGCATCGAAAGTCACGCAAGAACAAAAAGATGAAATAGAGCGTTTTTCTATAGCCTATTCTGAATACCTGCAGCAATCTTGGGTAGATGCATTGAGCAAACTAGATGAGCTAAAAAAGGATTTTCCGGAGTCAATAATATATCAAATCTACATTGATAGAATTAAAGACTTGCGTGAGCAAGAGCTCGCGCAAGATTGGGATGGGGTATTCAGACATACCAGTAAGTGACGAATCTATTCTACAAGCAGTTGTCCTGTTTGAAGAATAATAACACCAGCTGCATTATTTGCTCCGTCGTCGGTTGTTAGCTCAAAGCCACCTGCAAAGGTATCAATAGCTGTACTGTTGGGGCTGGGGCTTAATAATAAGCCATTTAATGTTCCAGTTGCTTGGCTTCTGCCGCTGGTAGAAAGTGTGGTGAGCTGTCCGGCTAAATCATCGACAGTGATAGTCGCGTCTTTAATTTCTCCCGTATTGGCTGACATGTTCCAAGTATGGTCAGTTGTTTGGTTATTGTCAGAATCAATATCTATATCCAAACTAATGTTACTAATAGAATATGTATTTGAACTAGCGGTTAGGTCAAACTGAGCGTTAATATTAGTCACGGCACCTAGATTACTGCTGGCAATATGATCGGTTTGATTCGCGGCTAAGCCGGTGGCGCTGGTAGAAAATGTCATGCTGCCGTTGACAATTCCGCCATTTAATTCTGCTACGCTGGCCGGTTGAGCGAGCATATAAAATAGATCTTGTTCGATCGGAGTGAAGTCTTGATTATTATTAAACTCGGTAAAGCGCTGAATAGGATTTTCACTAGTGCCTTGCCAGATGCCCCAGCTCACTTGGTCACTCCAAGGTTGAATATTACTAAAATCGGCCTCAGAAGCACTACCACGGCGAATGGTTGCATAGTTTTGAGTGCCGTCATCAGCAACGTTTGGTGCAATAAAAAAAGCCTCACCTGTGCCATCGGTATTTAGTGCTATGGCGAGGCTGCTATTGTTGTTACCCAGCAATATGGCCAATTTAGTTTCTGATACGAGCTGATCAATTTCGGTATTACTTAAGCGTAAGTCAGGGCTAGTATTAGCTGTTGGATCGTTTGGATCGTTTGGATCGTTTGGGTCGTTTGGATCGTTTTCATTATCAGTAAAACGTTCATCATCTTTAATTGCATCATCAGGCCGTCCGTCTTTTTCGAATGGACTTGGGATTGCATTATTCGCAGCAGGGGATTGCTCTAACGGAGGTGCTTTCGGAGCTGTTATTCCAGTATTATCATTATTACTAAATTCTTGTGTCCGACTATTACTGTTATCTTTTTCAGCGCTTGAATCTTCTTTGGTTCGAGGCGTCGGTGGAGTAAAACCTTCTGGAGGCGTTAATAAGCCAGTAAAAGCACCACTGGCTGAAATTTCTCCAAAATCGAAGTTGGAGTTTAGCCCTAAATCAAATTTACCCTGAGCTGTATTTAAGGAAATCCCCCCTTTCCAAACCCCAGCGATGATTTTATCAAATGAAATTTGCACGTCATAAAGTGTTCCACGAATCCCGATACTCGCGACAGGAGTATTGACCCTATAAGCTTCTTTATTACCTTTACCTATTTTTCCTGTGAGTGTTCTGAAACCACCGGCGACCAACTCTATTAAAACTTGGTTATCTTTTTCATTAGCTTCCGAGTAAACATAGGCTTTTATATTCAACTCAGATTCGGCTTTTAATGCTAAAAGAGCATTATCAATAAAACGAATTTGAACCTTACTGTTTTTCCCAGTTTTAATGATTTCATGATTGTAGATAGAGTCGCGACGCTTAAGTTGACGTATCACTCCATCATGATTGATTGCTTGAACTTCACCACGAGCCATAATAATACGGCCTGCAAGATCTGCCGCCAAAACAGAATGAGTAAACAGAGAGCTGCAAAAAACTAAACTAAAAAAGCAGAGTGAAACAACATGCTTGAATGAGAGGGTTTGAAATTGTTGCATAGTGAGTGCTCCTTTATTTAAACGCAAGGGTTAAACCCGCTTCAATTAAAGTACGTTGGTAATCGTACAAATTGAGGTTGCTTTGGTTTTGGCTATGATTAATTTGCAGTTTGATAGCGGTGCTAGGCGTGAAACTATAAACCCAGCCTGCTGTAATTTGCATGATATCGTCTGTTCGCTTTTCATCGGCAAAGAATAGGTCATCGCTGGCAAAGTCTGCGGAATAAGCATTATTACGATAACTGGCGAGAGCATACATCTGCTGGTTTTCGGTTAGCTTCTGTTGAGCTTGGTAACCTAGGCTAGAATAGCTGCTACCCTGAAAATCATTTTTACTGTCTTGAGCTATGTTACTGCCTAAGCTTAGCTGAAGGCTTTGAGAAAAATCATTGATATTACGATGAATGCCTAATTTACTTTGCCACTGGGTGAAATCTAGTTCGTCGTTTTGGCTACTATTTTGCATCCCCGCTTCTAACTCAGTACGCACCTTCCAATAGGGCGAAAAGTGCCATTGCCAGCGTGCAGTGGCAAGCAATTGATTCTGTAAGGATTCTCCCGCGAGCCAATATTGACGAGCAATGCCTCCAAAGCGAAAGTTGTGATTGTTACGCAATAAGGTGAAACCACCGTTTAATGTAAAATTGGTAAGGTCGTAGTCATTATTAACTGAGTTGTCTTTTTGCGATGCTGATAATCTGGCATCTAAGCTGGACCGTTTTGATAACGGTTGCTGGTAATAGCCGTATCCTTGTAGCTGATAATAACTGCTGCTTTGTGACTTTTGCTCATCGGCTAAGATTAACGAGCCGGTTAATGCAGGGACGTTATTGCTATCATAAAAAGTAGCGTTAATCGCATCGAGATCGGCTGCCGCATTAATATTAGAGTCGTGACCTAATGCAATGCCGGCTCCAGCTGCCCAGGACTGATTGACTTGTTGTTTTTGTTCCGCTATTCGATCCAAAAATCGAGCAATATGACTTTGAACTTCTTCTGGAGGGTTATTCGACGCAACTTGATTGAATTCGCGCTCGGCGGCTTGTAAGTTGTTTAAGAAGAAGTAACAGCGTGCTAGTTCTAAGCGGAAACGTAAGTTGTTTGGATACGTTTCCAATAAGCGTTCGAAAGGGAATAGTGCTTGATTGTAGTGGCCAGTTTGAGAGGCTGCTAATGCAAAGTTGAAATCAAACTGTTCTTCTCCCTCCCAGTCTTCATGCATGGTTAAGCCCATTTGATAGGCGAGAGAAAATTTATTCTGTTCAATAAACTGAATCAATTGAGTTAGTTCTGAATCGACTACTGTTTTAACAATCGGTTCAGCAATCGGTTCAGCAATCGGTTCAGCAATCGGTTCAGCAATCGGTTCAGCAATCGGTTCGGCTATTGCTTCGGTAACCGTCGCATCAGTCAGCAGAGGTGCTGCTTCGGTAATGCTGGTATCACTGATGTTTGACGTATTTAAACTATCTTTATCAGAAGCGTGAATAGGTGTGCTTAGTATACTGAAAGCAAGAAAAGAGATTAGCCAACGTCCATTCACAATATTCGTCCTATCGCAGTGAAATAAAAATAATTTTAAAATATTGCTCTAAGTATGGCTTAAAAAACTATCCTTACTAATAGAAGTTTGAAAGTTGGGGTAAGTTTGTACGTAAGTCAGGATAAAGCATGAAGAAAACAGCGGGGTTAAGCCATACCCATATTCTAATGGTTCTACAGAAAATTCCTTTTTTTAGGGGGTTTATGCCAGATGAGCGCGAGCGTTTAGCCAACGAACAAGATAGCTTTGTTGTTGCTAAGCCAAATGAAATGATTGTATTAAAAGGTTCTATAGATCGTTCTTTTTATATCTTATTGTCGGGAATCGTAGAGGTCATCGATTGTAATGATGACAGCCCTATTTTCGAATTGAGCCCTGGGGAATTCTTTGGTGAGATCAGTTTTCTTTCTGAAACACCTAGAACATCCAATGTTCGAGCTCAGGATGTATGTATCTTAATGAGAATTGATCAGCAGTTAATGAGCCGTTTACGTGCTGAGATGCGTGAAAAAATTAAAGATCAGCTCATTGATAAATTGGTTAACCGTATTTTGTCTCAGGCCAATGGTTAATAATATACGCGATTCGTTTTTGATCTAAATCAATGTTTTTATCTGATCTATCAACATGATATCGAAAACTTGATCCATATCAAATGTCATTCTCATCTGCTTGCTAATCTAATTACATAAAGTCATTTAGCAATAACACACCTGAATTATGTTATTGCGATTCGCTAAATATTAGAGGTTCTTGTTATGTATATGGATGAAGTTGTTTTTGCTGGTTTATTAATCATATTTCTAACTTGTGGTTTCTTTGGTTTATTTTACGCGATGATTAAACGAGATATTGCGAGAAAGGGGACAGGCGCTCCTGATTCAAAGCCGACTATCTAGTTACCATTTTTCTATGCTGAGTACCTTACTCGGGCCTCAAACTATTTTGATGGCCCTTTTTTATTTTAAATCTCTATAAAACCTTCATAATAGCGGCATAATTCTTTGGGTTTTCCCTTATGCGGCATACGATAGCTCCTTTTTTCTATTTTCTATTACTCTCAAATATCTCCAATGCTGACTCTTCGAGTTCAAAGCATGAGCCTGTTTACGAAAACCTTTGGTATCAGCAAGGAAATAATTGGTTAGAAAGTAAGATTAAATATCTTCAGGCATCCACCTTTCGAAGCGATTCCTCTAAAGCGAAAAACATCATTCTATTTGTCGGTGATGGCATGAGTATTACTACTTTGACAGCTTCTAGAATTTGGCAAGGTCAGCAACAGGGTAAGCTCGGTGAAGAACACTTTCTACACTTTGAAATGTTCCCTCATACCGCATTAATTAAAACCTATAATGTTAATCAACAAACTCCAGATTCAGCGGGCACCATGAGTGCGATGATGACGGGTATTAAAACCCGTGCGGGTATGATTAGTATCGGGCCTGAACAGGATAGAACGGACTGTAAGGGCAGTGAGCAGTATCATCAGCAAACCTTATTAGAGTGGGGGCATAAAGAAGGTTTTGCTACCGGTATCGTTACGACTGCGCGCTTAACTCATGCGACACCTGCGGCTACCTATGCTCACAGTCCTGATCGTGGCTGGGAGGGAGATTATGATCGCCACCCGAATGCGTACTGGTATGGTTGTGATTCTATTGCTAAACAGTTGGTCGAGGGAGCATTTCCTGCAGGTTTAGACTTAGCGTTAGGTGGAGGTGCTTCTCGGCTGAAAAATTATTATGCTTCATTCGAACAACAATTCCCTTTAGGGCATCTGCTGAAGAATCAAAAGGATTTACTTAAATGGAGCTTAAGTGATGACAAAGCATCTAAAGCAGGTCCTGTTCTAGGCGTATTCTCAGCAGGGCATATGGATTTTGAGTTGGACCGCAGTATCAAACAGCCTTCGTTAAAACAGATGACGAGCAAGGCGATTGAACTTTTTCAGCGTGATGATAAAGGCTATCTACTGGTGATTGAAAGTGCACGTATTGATCATGCTCATCACAAGGGGAATGCCGCTCGGGCTTTGGCAGAAACTGCAATGTTAGCTGATAGTGTTCAGCTCGCAGATGACATGACCTCTGATGACGATACGCTGATTATTGTGACAGCAGATCATAGTCATACGTTTGTCATGGCGGGCTATCCTAAGCGGGGAAATCCCATTCTTGGAATTTCGAAAAATCAAAAAGGTGAAGTCGTATTAGCCAATGATGGTTTTCCATATACCAGCCTAGGGTATGCCAATGGTAAAGCGCTGGGTCGAGTGAATAAGCCTCAGTATTTATCGACAAGTGAGGATAAGGACTTCCATCAGGAAGTTGGTATTGCTTTATCATCAGAGACGCATGGTAGTGATGATGTTGCCTTGCATGCCAAAGGTCCAGGTGCTTATTTATTCTCAGGTTTGATGGAGCAAAACGAAATTTTTCATGCGATGTTGCAGGCGCTTTCGGGTAATGATACTAAGACGGAGCAGGTCCAATAATGAAACTAACTCTTCCGAGTTCACTTTGTATTATTAGTTTATTTCGAATACTTCGTATTACTTGCACTATGGCGGCCGTGATCGTGTTGTCTTCTTGTTCTACTGATTCAACGTTTAACAAGGATATTAAAGATTCGCGCAGTGCTGATCGATGGTTTCAGCAGGGAAAAGAAAGGGTTCAAAAGAGAAAGGCAGAACTTACTCAAACTCGATATGGTGCAGTGGAAAAAGCAGAAAAAAGAAGAGATAAAAAAG
>Ga0105356_10002469_pt1 | contig 18431 bp, 17 predicted proteins | sample GOMGulsemesocosm_3_FD_83502 | JGI IMG/M metagenome (GOLD analysis project Ga0105356, IMG submission 83502) | Methane-oxidizing microbial communities from mesocosms in the Gulf of Mexico - GOM9D Gulf of Mexico | ecosystem: Environmental > Aquatic > Marine > Cold seeps | place: Gulf of Mexico...
CAAGTGGCAATAATATCAACCCCCTGGGTCTCTGTATCTGCACCATTGAGGAAAAATTGTCCTGCTCCTGCACCGGCAGCGGTTAACGAATTGTCTAATGCATCGGCCAAACCAAAGCCAAGCTTGTTACTGATAACGATACGATCGTCAATATCAATAGTGTAGAAATCGACGGTTAAGTTGATGTCATCGTTAACGCGGATCACGGTGCCGATACTAAAGTTAGTCGACTCTTCTTCTTTTAGCTGTGGAATGCCAATCGATTTAGCCAAGATACTGTCGTTGCGAAAGGTACCGATTTGTACGGCAATTTGATCGCCGCCAGGGTTGGCTGGGTCGGTGACAAACTGGGTACTGATGTTATTAAAATAGAGCTGTTGCATTGATGGCGCGCGGAAACCTGTACTCATCGCGCCGCGGAACGATACATCGTCAGTGACCGACCAGTTTGCAGCAAGTTTAAAGTTGGTGCTATCGCCAAAACCTTCATAATCATCATAACGCACGGCGCCGCTGACAATAAGATCATCGCTGAGCTCTGTCTCAACATCGACATAGAATGAAATAACATCACGGCTCTCATCAACTTCTGATATTGGCCCTATGCCGCCAAAACCTTGGGTGCCAGCGCTGCGATCGGTTGCATACAAGCTAACGCCATTGACGGTGTCATAGTCACGGTAAGAGTATTCATCGCCGGCACTGACGCGATATTCATCGGTGCGGATCTCACTACCCATCGCCAATGAGAATGCATCATATTGCTTGGTGTAATCAAGATTAATTGTTTGCAGCGTTAGCTCAAGGCCGTAGGCTGCTGCCTCGCGTGGCACCGCGGCGCGAATTTGATCGGCGCTCATGCTTGATGTGTAACGCAGCGAATTGGCAAACGATGAGTTAATGGTGTCGCTAGTGGCGTAGTCAATCTTATTTTGACCATAGGTATAAGATAAATCTAATGACGCGTCGTTATCAAACTCGGTTTGAAAACCAAAGTTGTACGAAATATCATTGATTTGTGAGTTAATCTTTGGCAAGAACCCCGCAGGGATAGTGGCATCGCCATCTTGTAATTGCGCGTTACCGCCCGAATTATTGTTATGACGGAAGAAGGCAGCAGATTGATTATCGCGCTTTGAATAGGTGACAAAACCATAGAGTTCACCATCGCCCAATTCATAGGCTGTATTGATGGTTACACCAAACTGCTCAGAATCAGCGTCACCGATACGGAAGGTATTGCGAGTTGCTGTCGCTTCACGTGGGTCGCCAGCGAGTGATGCGCCGTTGGTGGCGTCGGTACAACCTGAAAATTGACACGAACCGTGCAGTCCGGCGCGGTTGGTATTTTCACGGTCGCGGAAATTTAGAGTGGTATTAAGGTAACCGCTATCGCCAAGCGCAAAACCGTTTGATATATCGACATTGGTGCTCGCGCCATCGCCTTCTGAGTATTGACCATGTGACACGATAACCTTGCCGCCATCTTCAGCGTCGTTGAGCACGATATTGATGACCCCAGCAATGGCATCTGAGCCGTATTGTGCGGCAGCGCCATCACGTAGTACTTCGATGCGCTTGATTGCGGCGGCTGGAATAGCGTTCATGTCGGTGCCTGCTGTGCCACGACCGACTGAGGTATTGATATGTATCAGGCTCGCCTGATGACGACGCTTGCCGTTGATCAAGACCAAGGTTTGATCGGGACCTAAACCACGCAAGGTCGCAGGGCGTAGTGCATCGGTGCCGTCACTAATCGCTGAGGTAGAGAAGTTAAATGATGGCGCGATAGCTTGTAGCATCTTACCTACTTCGATTTGTCCGGTATTGGCTAGCGCTTCGGCTGAGAGGATATCAACCGGTACTGGCAGATCATCGGCGGAACGACCGGCGACACGGCTACCAATGACTGAGATAGCTTCCACTTTTTTTGCTTGTTTTGAGTCTTCTTCGGCTGCGGATACGGTTTGGCTGGCTGTTGCCACCATTAATGCGGGTACCAACATTGCGATTGCTGTTTTTTTCATTGTAGTTTTCCTGTCATATTTATCAGCTTGTATGCTTAATAGACCAGATTTATTAACCACAGCGATAAGACCAGAGCCGTTTAATAGTTTTTTTAGCCCTGAATTTACTGAGTAGTAACCTTTTATCCCATTCGCTTGGTGTTGCTTGGTTAAATCGAATGAAAACACGATGGTTTTATTCGCCGCTTGGGCAAATGAAATCAAGGCTTTGTCAGCTCGTTGTTGGTTAATATCAAAGCGAATCAAACCGTCGGCATAAGCATTGGGTATCGTTAGTAGCATCATCATCGATGCTAAAATTAACCGTAGCGATGTCGCGGTTTGTGTCAAACGAAAGTGTTTTCGTTGTCTGCGCAATATGAATAAACAGGCTAGCAGGGGAAATCCTCTACACTTATTTTAATTAGTTTTAATTTTCGACTAATTCTAAGGCAATTGCTAGCGCTAAATAATAGATATAGGCGAGTGAAATGTAACCAAATGAGCGCTTTGGGTGAGCGCCAAGGACTAATCGGCGGCGCTGAGTAAGATGAGGTTGTTGTCGCTGTGTGTGCTGGTGATGCCAAAATTACTATTGAGCGAGGCTAACAGGCCATCGATATCGCCCGCCTTAAAATAACCGGCTACTTTTAGCTGGGCTAATTGTGGGTCGGTGATCTTAAATTTGGTCGTGCTATAACGACTAACCTCGATTAATGCCTGAGCCAAGGGCTCACCTTCGAAAATTAACATACCTTGCTGCCAGGCTAAATCTCGTTGCATTTGTGCCAAAGGAACCTTGACCACCGGCGCTTCTTTATGTTGTGCGATAACGATTTTTTCGCCTGAGGTGACCAAAATCCCGGGTAATTGCTGGGGCGATAGCTCGGTTAATATCTGGCTTATTTGCTCAAGGTTTTCCTGTGCAGGGGTAACGAGCACGCGACCTTCGGTGACCACCAATTCCATCGCCTGCTCATCATTTTTTTGCACATTAAACACGGTGCCCAATGCGGTGAAAGACTGTTGGCCGGCCGTTACGGTGAAAGGACGTGATGTATCCTTGGCCACATCGAAACTGGCTTCACCACGGATCAAGGTGATCTGGCGATGTGATGAGCTAAAAGATACATTTATTATGCTATTGGTATTGAGCAGTATTGAACTGCCATCACCGAGGGTAATATTTTCTTGTTGGCCTAACTCTGTACTAAATTGTTGTGCTCGCACTAATTTATCATTAAAAAAGGGTAATAGATTATCCTTGAGTAGCAGGTTAGCGCTGAGCAATGATACGAAGATGAGGCTCGCTGCCATCGCGATAGCACCAAATTTGCGACGGGCTTGCTTACGTGGTTGCTCTAATGGGAATAATGCGCTTAATTGATTGAGCACGCTTAAATTGTCCCAATAAGCGGCCATTTCCATCAACATATTGTGCTGCGACTTGCTTTCACCGCACCAAAGGACTAATTGCCGGTGCTCTGTCTCTGACAGGCCGCGATCAATTTTGCTGATCCACAGGCAAGCTTGCTCTTGAATCTGCTCTTTGGGGTGTAATTGACTTACTGTACTCATTTGCGCATAAACTCTTTTACGTGGGACTGTGCTTTAATCTCTCCTTGATTAGTGCTGGTGGCCGTTTGTTGTTCAAACGCTGCCATGTATTGTACACTCTTTAACAAGCCTTTCGCGACGTGTTTTTCGACGGTACTCTCACTTAGATCAAGGTATTGGGCAATTTCTTTTTGGCTCAAGCCGTAAACCTTTTTTAAAATAAAGCATTTACGTACCTGTCCAGAAAGTTGATCGGTAGCGCGGCAGAATAATAAAAAACGTTCCTTGCTGGCAAATTCATCTTCAAAAGCGCCCGTTACTAATTCGACAGGTGGCTCGACAAAATCCTCTATTGAGTCATTAAATTTATTGGCGGATTTAGCAACGTGGTTTAAGGCGAGGTTTCTGGCGGTTTTAAGCATATAACTGCGAGCATACTTTATATCATGCTTAAGCTCTGCTTCGTAACTGCGGACAAAGGTATCTTGGACAATATCGTCGATGTCTTCAGGTCGCACGATACGGCTTATCACGCGCCTAAGCTTTGCGGTATAGCCAATAAAGATGCTTGAGATATTGGATTCTTTAGCCAATGAACCATCGCTCCCCAAATGAAAAACTAATAGTAGAGCGAATTAACAATAAGCACAATGCTTATTGTTACGGTTATGTTGTAATTGTTGCGTTCGTTGCTGTGGGGCGCGCTAACTTGAGGCAGTGCTCAGCGCCAATGCGCTTGTCCGTTGTTAAATATGCGGTGGTTTGAAAGGCAATGCCAAAGACCCGAGTCCTTGGCATTGTTTAGCGGTTAAAACAGTGAGGCTGCGAAATATTTTTGCGCCACGGTATTAAGGAAAATGGCCAACAAAATGACTGGAATGAAGGTGCCTAGCGAGAAGTTGATATATTTTTGCATCAGCGAACCCTCAAAGCCATCATTGCCGATGCTGAGTTCTTTATTGAGCTCGTGCTTCTTCCAGCGGAAGCTAACAAACAGACAAACCAATAAACCATTCAACGGCAAGATAGTGTCATAGAATAAATCATACACCAGATCAAACATCGACTTAGTACCACCACCATAACTTAGCAACTCGGTAAAGTAGCCGACCATGCCAAATGATAACGCGCACATGACTGTTAATATGCCGCCGAACAGGCCAATCGTAGCAAGCGCTTGCTTACGACTCTGTTTCTTCTCATCGATTAAGTAGGCGGTTGGCACTTCGATAATCGACACCAGTGATGTGATCGCGGCGAAAAATACCAACAAGAAGAATAGGCTTGCAACTATGCTCGCGCCCACATAACCGATGGTCACCTGCAAGGCCAAGAATATTTTTGGTAGTAGCACAAAGATGAGGCTGACCGAAGATTCGCTTAGTTCACTGGTATTAACCTCTGGGTTAAACGAGAAAATAGCAGGTAAAATCATCAGGCCAGCGATAAACGCCACCATAGTATCAGTCAGCGCCACCATTTTCGCCGAGCTAACGATATTGTTACGCTTGCTAATGTAAGAACCGTAAGTGATTAAGATACCCATACCTAACGAGAGAGAAAAGAACGCTTGCGATAGCGCGCCGTTAATCACCGAGGCACTAATTTTGTCAAAGTCTGGAATAAGGTAAAACCTAACGCCTGCCATAGCCCCATCAAGGGTTAGCACGAAAGTCACTAAGCCAATTAACATCACAAAGAGTGACGGCATCAAGATTTTAGAGGCGCGCTCGATACCTTCTTGTACGCCCATCTTTAGAATAAGAAAGATGATCGCCGCAACGCCGACCATGGATATGAATATCCACGGGCTATTGATATATTCACTAAAGGCCGCTTCGCTGGCGAGATAGGCAAGATCGCCAGTGACCGCCATCACTAAATAACCTAAGATCCACACGCTAATCACGGTATAAAACACGCCAATCATCAAGGGGGTGATAACCCCAAGTAGACCGGCCAAACGCCAACCTTGGTGCTGGTTAGACAGCGCGCCAAATGCACCAACAGGGCCCTTGTTGGTGTGGCGACCCATAGCAAATTCCGCCATCATCACCGGTAAACAAATCACGATGACAAAAACCGCATAAATTAAAAGAAACGCGCCACCACCATTTTTGGCAGCATTGACTGGAAAGCCAACTAAATTACCAATACCAACGGCAGAACCTGCCGCGGCTAAAATAAACCCAAGACGAGAGCTAAACTGTTCTCTTTTTTCACTCATAAATAACCCTTAATTATAGCTGTTAACTTTATGTTGCTAACTTCATTGCCCCGATGCTAACAAGCTTTTGCTGCAATGTCTCACCTTTAGCCTATTGATCGGACGTGTTTTAGTAATTTTAGTGGTTGTTTGTCTAAAATGATTAAAAATTGCATTGTTTTACCGCTGACAATGGTGAAAACTATCAGTAAAATCATTCATTTTAAATAAAGAGGTCATTACACGATGCGTAGTGCTGGTCATCAAGATGTTCCCGATTCTATCGATTGGAATGTATTTAAGAGTCTGTTGCCTTTCTTAGCTGAATATCGCACCCGAGTATTGTTGGCGCTCGGCGCCATGATCTTAGCCAAAGTTGCGATGGTTGGCTTACCCTTTGTGCTTAAATATATTGTCGATGATTTGGCCACCGATAAGGCGCAATTACTTGCCGCTCCGATTATGCTGGTATTAGCCTACGGCACTCTGCGATTAATGTCGGTTATCTTTGCCGAACTTCGCGATACCTTATTTGGTCGAGTAACCGAACGCGCAATGCGCCGTGTTGGGTTAAAGGTATTTAATCATATTCATAGTCTCGATCTTGACTTTCATCTCAACCGACAAACCGGCGGTGTCTCACGCGATATGGAACGCGGCGTTCAGGGTATCAGCTTTGTGATGCGCTTTATGATTTTTAATATTGTGCCGACGCTGATCGAGCTGTGCTTTGTGGTTGGGATCTTATTGATTAATTACGGCGCTGACTTTGCCATTATTATCGCGGGCGCGGTGGTGTGTTATGTCGGCTATTCAATCAAGGCGACTAAATGGCGTACTCGATATATTCGAGAGGCTAATCAGGCTGATTCGCGCAGCAATACCCGCGCCATCGACAGCTTGATTAACTATGAAACGGTGAAATATTTTGGCAATGAAGCTCATGAGGCGCAGCAATATGATCGGCAATTGGCGACTTGGGAGCAAGCAAAACGCAAGAATCGTTTATCACTGTTTGCCTTAAATGGCGGTCAGGCGCTTATTATTGCCTGCGCGATGACCTTAATGATGGGCTTTGCGGCCACCGAAGTCGCCGCTGGAACGATGACCTTGGGTGATTTTGTACTAATCAATGCCTTTACCATGCAAATATTTATGCCCCTGAACTTCCTTGGTTTTGTCTATCGTGAAATTCGTGGGTCATTGGCTAATATTGAGCAGATGTTTGCGTTGCTCGACCGGGTGCCGACGATCTTAGATAAGCCTGATGCCACTCAATTGAAACTCAGTAATGGCGAAATTCACTTTGATAATGTCCACTTTCATTATCATCAAGAGCGACCTATTCTCAAAGGTGTTAGCTTTGAGATTAAACCTGGACAGAAAGTGGCGGTGGTTGGCGCAAGTGGTAGTGGTAAATCGACCTTGGTCAAATTACTCTATCGTTTCTATGATGTGGAGCAGGGCGAAATTGGCCTCGATAGTCAAAATATTGCGCAGGTAACGCAAGCATCCTTACGCCGTGCCATTGGTATTGTGCCCCAAGATACGGTGTTATTTAATGACACTTTGCGGGAAAATATTCGCTATGGCAACGTTGCGGCGAGTGAAGAGGAGGTTAACCGTGCGATTAAGCTGGCTCATTTACGTGAATTTATCGACAGCCTGCCCGATGGCGACCAAACCACGGTTGGCGAACGGGGATTAAAACTTTCTGGTGGCGAGAAGCAGCGGGTGGCTATCGCACGTACAATCTTGAAAAAACCGGCGGTATTAGTCTTCGATGAGGCAACCTCGTCGCTCGACAGTTACTCGGAGGCGCAAATAAATCAGGCGATCAATGAAGTAACTAAGGATAATACTTCTTTGGTTATTGCTCACCGACTATCGACCATTGTCGATGCTGATGTGATCTTAGTGATGAAACAAGGCCGAATTGTTGAGCGGGGCAGCCATCAACAATTACTTAAACAGCAGGGGGAATATGCAGCTCTCTGGCAATTGCAGCAGAGTCATGATTAATCTGACAATTAACATATCAATAAAGCTTTTTAGTCATTAGCACTGTAAACTGCGTGACCCAACGCTCATCATTTTACGCCGATGGTAGGCTGTCGAGAAAATACATATTAATCAGAGAAAAACTAAACCAATGAATGTAAACATCGTGCAACAATATTCACAGCGATTGAGGAACAATAAGGCTTTTGAGCTGTTTGTCATTGCCATTATCGTGTTATCAGCATTGTTAATCGGGGCCAAGACTTACCACTTGCCCGACTATGCAATTAGTGCACTTAAAATCATGGATTGGCTCGTTACCTTTATCTTCTTATTTGAGATTGTGGTGCGCTTTATTGCCGACGAAGACAAGATGCGTTTCTTTACCAAGGGTTGGAATATTTTTGATACCTTCATTGTCGTGGTTAGCCTAATACCGATAGAAGATAGTGAGCTGGCATTGATTGGTCGTTTGATCCGTATCTTTCGGGTGATGAGGATGGTGTCATTTGTGCCTGAGTTGCGTTTGCTACTCAATTCATTGTTGCGAGCGCTACCTCAGTTGGGTTATGTGGTGTTGCTGATGTTTATTATCTTCTATATCTACGCCGCGATTGGTTCGAGTTTCTTTGCGCCGATTAATCCGACGTTATGGGGGGACATATCTATTGCCATGTTGACCCTGTTTCGCGTGATGACCTTCGAAGATTGGACCGATGTAATGTATGAGGTGATGGAGATCCATAGTTTTGGCTGGATATACTTCCTGTCATTTATCTTCCTCACTACCTTCGCCTTCTTGAATATGGTGATTGGCATTGTGGTCAATGTACTCGAAGATGAACATGCTAAAGAAAGGGCGGTGCAGGACAAACTAGATGGCAAGCTAACTATCGAAGACTTGTCACAACAAATCAGTGAACTCAAACAGCTTATCGCCAACAAATAAGTCTCCCCGTAATGGCCACTAAATACTATCTAGTGGCCATTACTTAGCGCTTATTTCACCTGAGCCATATATTGATCCAACCTTTCTTTGTTCATCGCTATTTGTGGCTTAAGCGCCACGATATCGGCGTTAACTTGCGCTAAGTTACTTGCCTGACCCACCTGAATAATACCCACCATGCCAAGCGGTAAGTGCGGCAAACATTTATACACGTAGACCCCTTTCTGAGTAAACTCAATCACCGTTGCCTTGCCCATCGGTGTGTTAAAGGCAGTAGCTCCTTGAGGAATGCTCACTGACATCGCATTATGTGATGAGTCAGCAGGCACGAAATTGACACTATCCCCTGGCGCTATTTTTAGAAACCCAGGGTCCATCATCATCATCTGGCCGTTACTGGCAGAGGTTAATAACTTCACCGTATGCTGCGCGGCATGCGCCAAGGAACTAGCACCTAACATGGCTAATGAAACGAGGGCAAGGGTGGTCTTGTTTTTCATGGTCGAACTCCAATAATATAAAAACTCCACTTTACATGATAATGATAATCAGTTACAAATGGTAATCATTATTATTTGAGGTTGATATGGAACTGTGGCAACAATTAATCGTTGATGGCAACGAATGCTTTGAGCAACGCGAATGGCTCGAGGCGGAAAATTATTATTATTTGGCTGAAAACGTCATCGCCAAACAATGGCAGCAAGACCTCGAAAATACCCAATTGCTGTTGGCGTGGGTCGCTAGCCTGCATAACCTATCGGCACTGTTTGAAGCGCAGGGTGAATCACAAGCGGCACTGCGTTATCTAACCATGCCTCATCATCGCTTACTGACGATGCTGCAACAGCGAAGCTTATCTGAAAATTTTGAAATGACGATGTACCGAGCGATCAAGGTGACACTAATGCCCTTATTGGAATTTAGTCAGCGCCATCCAATCTGTGATGATTGTTTAGCGCAGCTCCAGCTCACCAAGCAGTGGTTGTTAAATTCACAGCCCACTTTACATTAAACCTCATATTAGGAATCAACATGCGCAAGACCTTTCTCTTTGTACACACACAGCTCACTAAACAGTGGCACTGAATAAACTCACAACCCACTTTATATTAAACATCATCTTAGGAATCAACATGAGTAACATCTCTCTCTTTAGTAAACTCAATATCGCGTTAGCGGCAAGCCTACTTAGCCAAGTCGTCATGGCTCATCCGGGGCATGATCATCAGGATCCTAGTTCGCCATTGATCCATCTTCTCTGGCTAACCCCACTATTTATTGCATTTTCACTGATCATTTTCAAAGTACGCGCGAACAGAAAAAACATCGTCAACAAGAAACAGGAGCAAGCATAATGTTATTTAAACTACTGACTAAATTTGACCAATGTCTACCGCTACCAACACTAAGTGCTCATTGCGATATCCCGTGTAAAATTTATGATCCAATTAGTGCACAACTAGCAGTAATGACCATGTTGCGATTAGTGGACCTACTCGATGAACTCGAGCAAAAAGGCCAAGATAGTGCCAATGATAAGGCGCAATTTATTCGCCTAGTTAATGAGAAAGAGGAGCATGGTAACAAGGTTAAGCATGAAATAACCATCATCTGGGGGGATTACTTTAAACAACCTCAACTACAGCAGTTTCCAGAAATACACGAGTTAACCCATCAGATTATGCTGGCTACCTCACAGGCTAAGCAACATATTAACCGTGAGGTAACGCTGCAACTACTGAGTAAGGTCAATCGCTTTGCCAAGATATTCTGGGCCACTAAAGGTGTTGAAACATTTGTCGCTAACGCGCCTTATCCACCGCTGGAACAACTGGTCTATCCGCAGCTTACGGCGAGTTGTTAGGGTTTAAACTGCGCCGTGTTGTAGGACGCAGCATGGCTCCAACCATTGCAGATGGCAGTTATTTAGTGTTGCACCGTTGGTGCCGATTGCGCCCCGGCGCAATCGTCTACATCAAACATCCTATCTATGGTGATATCGTCAAGCGTGTTGCCACCCTTATTTATCCTGATCAACTAACCTTGCACGGTGACAATGCAAGTAGTGTCAGCGAATTCAGCATGGGCTTGTGCCAGACACAATGGATTGTTGGCCACGTCATTCACATTATCTCTCCCGTTTAAGAAGCCTGAGGTTGGGCTAGGGCATTGCCCGACCTCTTTCATGCTAAAACCCATGTAAAAAAACAACAAAAATCTTCGCTAAAATGATTTTATTACCGATTTGCAGGCTACTTGGTAGTAATAAAACACATTTACCTGCGTAAAAAGCTTGTTTTTCCTCGCTGTCAGGTGTATTTTTGTAATTAAATTACATAAATGATTTTAACATCGGTTAAAAAAGGTAAATATCATGTCAATTAAAGTTGCTATTAACGGTTATGGACGTATCGGTCGTAATATTCTTCGTGCACTGTATGAAGAGCATCAAGATTCCCCAATACAGATTGTCGCTATCAATGATTTAGGCGATAAGGCAGCGAGTGCTCATCTCACTAAATTTGATTCGGTGCATGGACGTTTTAACGCCGACGTTCAATTACAAGACGATGTGATGACGGTTAACGGCGATGCGATCCAGATGTTTAGCCAGCGCAATCCTAGCGATCTTCCTTGGCAAGAGCTTGGCATCGATATAGTGCTTGAATGTACGGGTATTTTTACCTCAAAAGAAGCCGTCGCTCCACACCTCAGTGCCGGTGCAAAAAAAGTAATAATCTCCGCGCCAGCTAAAAATGTCGATGCAACCGTTGTTTATGGGGTCAACCATGATCAATTAACCAGCGCGATGACAGTGATCTCAAATGCATCTTGTACCACGAACTGTTTAGCACCATTTGCTAAAGTATTAAACGATGAAATTGGCATCGAGTCGGGCTTGATGACGACTATTCACGCCTACACTAACGATCAGGTCTTGTCTGATGTTTGTCATAGCGACTTGCGCCGTGCTCGTGCTGCTGCAATGTCGATGATCCCAACCAATACTGGTGCCGCTGCCGCTGTAGGTTTAGTTGTTCCTGCCCTCAAAGGGAAGTTTGATGGTTTAGCGGTGCGCGTACCTACTGCCAATGTGTCATTAGTCGATTTATCGTTTATCGCGCAGCGTGATACTAGCGTTGAAGAGATTAATCAATTAATTGCCGAAGCCGCCTGCACAGCACCACTTAGCCGCGTGTTAGGGGTGAATAATTTGCCACTCGTATCTATCGACTTTAACCACAACTCGCTCTCAAGCGTTTTCGATGCCACGCAAACACGTGTCTCGGGACGTCTAGTTAAGGTGATGGCTTGGTATGATAATGAGTGGGGCTTTAGCAACCGTATGCTAGACAATGCGGTTGCTTTGATGGAAGCGCCTGCAGCGCTTGAAAATAAAAAAATTGAGCTAGTTGCCGAAACGGTTTAATCGGTTAACTCGATAACAGGGATTAATCACCCAAGATACGGTAATATTGTGGTTATGGAAAATAGTAGCCAAAAAATATTAGCCGTGGTGAGATTAATCCCGATGTCGCACGTGGCCAGCTATGGCCAAGTCGCTGATTTAGCGGGATTACCACGACGAGCACGACTGGTAAGTAAAGTTTTAAAAACATCTAATGATAGTGAGATACCTTGGCATCGGGTCGTCAATAGCCAAGGTAAAGTTTCAATCCCTGGAGGGCTGCCAACACATCGCTTACAGTTAAGCCTGTTAAGAGAGGAAGGTGTAGAACTCAGGGGCACTATGGTTAATATGAAAAAACACCGCTGGCAACCGAGTTTAGATACTCTGTTGTTTCAATTAAGTTATTAAGTGAAGGTTCCCGAGAGGGCAAAATAATGAATAAAAACAAAACTAATACCCCATCTGACATTATCCTATTTGGTTGTCAGGGAGATTTAACCCGCCGTAAACTTTTATCATCCCTCTACCAACTTGAAAAAGCGCAACTGCTCGATAGCGCGACGCGTGTCTATGGCATCGCGCGCGGCGAACTCTCGACTCAAGATTATCGCGCTCAGGTGATTGCCAACTTGCAAGAGTTTATCAAAGAGCCGCTAGATAATGATGTGGTTGAGCTGTTTGTGGCGAAGGTCAGTTATTTACAGCTGGATTTTCTCGATGAAACCAGCTACCTCAAATTGAAAGAAACACTGGGTGAAACAACCAATACCCTGATCAATTACTTTGCGGTGCCCGCCTCCATTTATGGCGATATCTGTAAAGGATTGTCGTTCGCGGGCCTTAATCACAGTAACTCACGAGTGGTATTAGAGAAGCCTATTGGTCATGATCTGTTATCGTCAAATGAGGTTAACGATCTGGTGGCGCAATATTTTGCTGAGCAACAGACCTATCGTATCGATCACTACCTTGGTAAAGAAACTGTATTAAACCTACTGGATTTACGTTTTGCTAATTCGCTATTTTCGTCCAAATGGGACAATACCACCATCGATCATGTGCAAATAAGCGTGGCGGAAGAGGTCGGTATCGAAGGGCGTTGGGGCTATTTCGATCAAGCCGGGCAGATGCGCGATATGCTACAAAACCACCTGATTCAAATTCTAACGTTGGTGGCAATGGATCCTCCGCTGAGCCTCGATGCTGACAATATTCGCGACGAAAAAGTTAAGGTATTAAAAGCATTGCGTCCAATTGATATTAATAATGTCTTTGAAAGCAGTGTTCGCGGCCAATATGCCGCGGGTTTTATTCATGGTAAAGCGGTACCTGGCTATTTGGAAGAAGAAGGGGCCAATACGAGCAGCAATACCGAGTCATTTGTGGCGTTAAAAGCCGAGATTGATAACTGGCGTTGGGCTGGCGTGCCATTCTATTTGCGCACCGGTAAGCGTATGGCCAATAAGGTTTCTGAAATTGTCATTTATTTTAAGAATCCAACCCATAACTTATTCAAAGAGTATTACCGCGAACTGCCGCCAAATAAATTAACCATTCGTCTTCAGCCTCAGGAAGGGGTTGAGATTCAGATGCTCAATAAAGTACCTGGATTAGTGGAAAGTCAGCGATTGCAAACTACCAAACTTGACTTAAGCTTTAGCCAGGCGTTTGAAGGTCAGCGCATCGCCGATGCCTATGAACGACTATTGCTCGAAGTTATCAACGGTAACCAGGCGTTGTTTGTCCGCCGCGATGAAGTGGAAGCATCATGGACTTGGTGTGACGGTATTATTGAAGCTTGGCGTAAGACCGGCCAGCCGCTAGCGACATATCCTGCTGGCAGTGCGGGTCCCGTAGCCTCCGTCGGACTAATTGCTCGCGATGGCCGAGCGTGGGATGAATAACATGAAAATTAGCAACTTTAGTGATAATCACGCGATGACTGCCTTTTTAGCGCAAGACATCGTTAGTAAGCTCGAACATGCGATTAGCGAGAAAGGCCAAGCGGTGCTGTTAGTCTCCGGCGGTCGTTCACCTATCGCCCTATTTGAACAGCTTAGTCAGGTATCGCTGGCATGGGATAAAGTGATTATCTCATTGGTCGATGATCGCTGGGTCGATGCCCAACATCCCGACAGTAACGAAAAATTGGTCAAACAGCATTTGTTGGTTGGTCAAGCGAGCGCAGCACGTTTCATTGGCCTAGTCGCCTCTGGTGACAGTGCGTTTGACGCCATCGATCAGTCAATCGAGGCAATTAAGGACATCAAGGAAATTGATGTGATGATCCTTGGTATGGGCGAAGATGGCCACACAGCCTCTATTTTCCCATGTTGCGAGCAGCTTAGCGACGCGATGAGCAAAGACAATAAATCGCGCCTGATTGCGACGCAGCCCACCACTGCTCCTTTTGAGCGCGTAAGTTTTACCCTCAATGAAATCTTAGCAGCGAAACAAGTGTACTTGCCGTTAAGTGGTGACAAAAAAATCCGTGTGTTTGAACAGGCACAGCAGTTAACAGATTTGGCGAAGATGCCGATTAGTGCAGTGATCAAGCAACACCCTGCATTAGATGTCTTAATTAGCCAGTAGGTAGGAAATGATGAATCCCATTATACAAAGCGTTACTCAACGTATTATTGAGCGCAGCAAAGCAACACGAGCCGCCTATTTAGACAAAATTGAAGCGGCACGCAGCAAAGGGCCGATGCGCGGCGCGCTATCTTGTGGCAACTTGGCTCATGGTGTGGCGGCTTGTGGCAAAGAAGTCAAAGATGATTTGAAGTCATTGACCAAGGCCAATGTTGGTATCGTTTCTTCTTACAATGATATGCTTAGTGCACATCAACCGTATGAGACTTATCCGGCTCAGCTTAAGGCAGCGATTGCGACAGAAGGCAGTGTCGCTCAGTTTGTTTCAGGCGTACCTGCAATGTGTGATGGGGTGACTCAAGGTCAACCAGGCATGGAATTAAGCCTCCTTAGCCGTGATGTCATTGCGATGACGACCGCGGTTGGCCTATCTCACAATATGTTTGATGGCACCCTGATGTTAGGTATCTGCGATAAAATTGTGCCTGGGCTATTACTTGGCGCGCTAAGTTTTGGTCACTTGCCGACCATATTTGTGCCTGCTGGGCCAATGCCATCGGGCATTCCTAACAAGCAAAAGGCGGCGGTTCGTCAGGCTTATGCTAAAGGCGAAGCCAACCAAGAGCAATTGCTCGATGCCGAAATGTCATCATATCATTCGCCCGGCACTTGTACCTTCTATGGCACCGCTAACTCTAATCAGTTAGTGATTGAAATCATGGGCCTGCAGTTGCCAGGCTCTTCATTTGTGCAACCTGATGATGGTCTACGCACTGCGCTGACCGATTTTGCCGGTAAACAGGTTTGTCGCATTACCGATCAAGCGGGCAATTACACCCCGATTGGCGATATTGTCGATGAAAAATCGATGGTCAATGGCATCGTTGGCTTATTGGCCACTGGTGGCTCAACCAATCTCACCATGCATTTGGTGGCAGTTGCAAAAGCAGCCGGCATCATCATTGATTGGAGTGATATGGCTGAGCTTTCCACGGCTGTGCCTTTGTTAACTCGCATTTATCCTAACGGTGAAGCGGATGTTAATCACTTCCAACAAGCAGGCGGCATGGCTATTTTAGTACGCGAACTGTTAGATGGCGGCTATCTGCATAACGATGTTAAAACCATCGTCGGTCCCGGATTAGAGAAATACACTTTGGTACCAACCATGGTTGATGGCCAGCTAGATTGGCTGACTGCGCCTGAGCACAGTGGTGATAAAACGGTGTTGACCGATTTCAATAATCCGTTTCAAACCCATGGCGGCCTACAGTTACTGGCGGGTAACCTGGGACGCGGGGTGATCAAAACCTCGTCATTAACCGATCAACAACTGATAGTTGAGGCGCCAGCGGTAATTTTTGAATCGCAACACGATTTAGATAGCGCCTTTCAAGCGGGCGAGCTAAACAAAGATTGTGTGGTGGTAGTGCGTTTCCAAGGGCCTCGCGCCATTGGCATGCCAGAGTTACATAAGCTAACACCGCCATTGTCGGTATTACAGGGCAAAGGATACAAAGTTGCCTTGGTTACCGATGGCCGCATGTCAGGCGCATCTGGTAACGTCCCAGCGGCTATTCATATGACCCCTGAAGCGCTTGATGGCTCGCTATTAGCAAAAATTGTTGAGGGTGATTTGATTCGCTTGGACGCAAAAACCGGCGAGCTCACCTTACTGGTAGATGAGCAGGTGCTTGCGGCGCGTGATAACGCTATTCCTAACCTCGATAGTAGCCGTATCGGTATGGGGCGTGAATTATTTGGCGCGATGCGTAGCCAGCTTTCCGGTGCCGAACAAGGTGCTTGTTCGTTGTTCGCACAGGGGTAATCGCAGGTGCATAAATTTGACCTTATTGCCGATGTTGGTGGTACTAACATCCGCTTGGCGCTGCTTAAAGATGGCGTACAGTCCCAGCTTGAATGCTTTAAATGCGATGATTACGACAGTTTAGAGGAAGTGGTTGCTCACTACCTAGCGAATAAAAAAACGATTAGCGTCACGCATGCTTGTTTTGGCATTGCGGGTCCGGTACACGAATCAACCTTTACCATGACTAACCTTGGTTGGACCTTTTCGGTGGCGTCACTCAAGGCCAAGCTTGGTTTCGAATATGTCTACTTTATTAATGATTACACGGCGATCTCGATGTCTATCCCGCAGCTTGGCAAAGATCAGCTGCACGTGATGCATGACGTCGCTGGCAAAGACGATCAGCCGCGCATTATTTGCGGCCCTGGCACCGGTTTAGGACTCGCGCATTTAATTAAAGTTGATGATTATTATGAGTGCCTCAGTGGCGAGGGGGGACATGTCGATTTCTCTCCCAATAACCTGCGCCAACTCAAGGTGCTAGAAACATTGATGGCAAAATTCGAGCATGTCTCGGTTGAGCGTCTATTGTCTGGTCAGGGCATTGTTAATATCTATCAAGCGTTGGCCTATGTTGACAAGGTCGACCCGCAGATTTTTGATGCGAGCCAAATCAGTCAACGTTTTATCAAACGTAACGATGCATTATGTATCGAAACAATGGAATTGTTCTGCGATGTATTGGCGCAATTCCTAGGCAATATGGTGCTCAGTACTGGCGCCTTCGGTGGCGTTTATATTGCCGGCGGTATTGTCCCGAGAATTATAGATATTATCGATTTACCAAGATTTATTACCACTTATTCAAACAAGGGCCGCTTTAAGGATTATGTCCTTAAAGCGCCAGTTTATTTGATCACTGAAGCACAGCCTGGACTAATTGGCGCATCCGTCTATTTAAACCAGCAAAAGCAAAAAGGAAATATTTAATGAGTCACAGTCATTGGACCCTACAGCCTAGCGAACTATTTGCGGCAGGCCCAGTTGTTCCCGTTATCGTTATTACTGATATCAAGCAAGCCATCCCATTAGCACAAGCGCTACTTGATGGTGGTATTCGGGTGATGGAAGTCACCCTACGTACCGAACATGGATTACCTGCAATCGCGGCAATCGCCAAACAATTCCCACAGGCATTAATTGGTGCTGGCACGGTGATTAATCCACAACAATTGGCCGCAGTAGCTGCCGCAGGCGGAAAGTTCGCGATCAGCCCCGGCGCGACACCTGCGCTACTAAGCGCTGGCGCTCAGGGAAATATGGCCCTGATCCCTGGTGTGGTTTCACCTTCTGAATTGATGTGCGGTTTAGAGCAAGGATATGATCATTTTAAATTCTTCCCGGCAGAGGCGAGTGGCGGCGTACCCGCACTTAAAGCGTTAAATGCACCCTTTGGTGGCATTACAATCTGCCCTACCGGTGGCATTTCACTTAAAAATGCTAAAGATTATTTGGCATTAGATTTCGTCCATTGTATTGGCGGCAGCTGGATTGTGCCGATGAACTTGGTTGAAGAAGGGCAATGGCAGAAAATCACCGAACTATGTAAAGAGGCTGTTGCCGCGTTGAGCTAAACGCTAGCCTCTTGGCAGTAAGTTTCACTTTTAGTCTATTTAGACTCTTTCCACCACACCTTGCGTTATGCTTGGTGTGGTTTTTTATGTTCAGCGTGCACAGGGAAGTGCTAGATAGGGCAATGCCGGGAGCATATTGCCGAGATGAACGGTCAGGATTTTTGTTCCAGACAAATCCTAAGTACTTGCATCTCGGCTTTGGCATCCTGCGTCGCTCTACCTGCGCCATCCTTGGCTTCGCATGCACGCAATGCCGCGGTG
>Ga0105356_10002473_pt1 | contig 18414 bp, 14 predicted proteins | sample GOMGulsemesocosm_3_FD_83502 | JGI IMG/M metagenome (GOLD analysis project Ga0105356, IMG submission 83502) | Methane-oxidizing microbial communities from mesocosms in the Gulf of Mexico - GOM9D Gulf of Mexico | ecosystem: Environmental > Aquatic > Marine > Cold seeps | place: Gulf of Mexico...
CTTGGAATATCAATCCTAAAAACACCCTATTTGTATCAGGATATTTTGGTGCAGACGTAATGAAATTAAATATCAAAGGAGAAACAAATACAGATGGTTCTGTAGCTAAAGACGAAAACGTTGATTTTAGATGGAAAAATGCTACGGCAACCTTGCGTTGGAATCGTATTTTCTCTGACAAGCTTTTCATGAATCTGTCTGCCGTATATAGCAGATATAACTATTCCTTATCTTCTCAGAATGACAGTGGTGGCCCTACTAACAATTCTGGTGATTTTCGATGGAACTCTTCTGTTGAGAATTGGATTTTCAAGCCTGATTTCACCTATTATAAAGATTCTGGCACGAAAATAAGGTATTGAATAAACAGTACTTTGTATCGTTTTTCTCCTACTAAAATAACTGGAATTCAAGAAGGAATAAATCCAATAGATTTTAAAACTGAAAAGGGACTCGAAATTGCTCCTTATATCTCTTATGAAAAAAACTGGAACAAACTTAGTATGTCTGCTGGTTTGAGATATTCATGGTTTGGAAATTTTGGCCCTTTTGAAGTAGCAAGTTACAATCCAAACCTTCCCAAAACAGTCAATACAATACTTGAAACCAAATCTTATAAAAAAGGAGAAATTATTAAAAGTTATGGTGCAATCGAACCTAGACTTTCTTTCAACTATCATATCAACGACTACAACTCTTTGAAATTCGGTTACAATAGAATGTTTCAATACATACATTTAGTTTCAAATACTTCAGCTGCATTGCCTTTCGATATATGGAAACCCTCGGGAATGTACATCCCTCCTATTGAAGTAAATCAAATTTCTGCTGGCTATGCTTTTGATACTGCAAACGGAAACTATAACTTCTCTCTAGAAGGCTATTACAAAACCTTCAAAAATATGGTAGAATATAAAAATGGTGCGGATTTATTTTTAAATAAAAATTTAGAGACAGAATTATTACCTGCGAAAGGATATTCTTATGGACTCGAATTTGCAGCTTACAAAACTTCAGGGAGACTGACAGGAAATTTAAATTACACCTATTCTGTCACCAGAAGAAAAACAACAAGTTCATATGCTCGTGAAAATATTAATAACGGAAGTTATTATCCATCTAATTACGACAAACCTCATATTTTTAACTTGACTGCAAATTATAAATTGAACAAAAAATGGAGTGTAGGAAGTTTTTTCACATACCAAGCAGGTAGGCCTACTACAGCACCAAATGGACGGTTTACTTTTAACGGAAATTCTTATATCAATTACTCTAACAGAAATGGTTTTAGAATCTCAGACACCCATAGAATGGACGTTTCGTTTACGTATTCAAAAAATAAGCCTAACAGAAATTGGAAAGGAAGTTGGTCATTTGGAGTCTATAATGTCTATAGTAATAAAAATGCTTTTTCAGTTTACTCCAAATTTAAAAACAACCAATTAAAAACGTATCAATTCTCTGTTATTGGAGGAGCTATTCCATTTATAACCTATAATTTTAAATTCTAATAAATTATGAAACGAATTTATAAAATCATAACCTTGCTCCTTTGTGTGTTTATACTACAAAGCTGTGTTAAAGAAATAAAGCTTGTCTCAAATTACGAATCTTCTATTTTCATCTATGGAAACATCACAAATGAAATAGATTATGTAAACGTAATCGTACTGCAGACAACACCTGTAACTGATGCTTCTCTAAAACACATTATTGATGCCAAAATTTCTTTGTACACAGAGCATAACAACGTTCCTACCCTTATTACAAATAACTTTACTGTAACCTCTGAAAAAAACTACAAAAGTTCAGAAAAAATTTCCACAGTTATTGGAAACCATTATTGGATAGAAATAGAACTACAAGATGGTACTACTTTCAAATCTATGAAAGAAAAACTATTGCCACCAGTAGCCCTTTCTGGACTTACATATGAAGACGCTACTTTAGAAGCTCATTTTGAAGATCCAGAAAACAGTGCGAATTTTTACCATCTAGAAGTTGCATCAATAGATAATATTGACAATTCTTTCTTGAAAAGTTTTCAAATAGAAAGTGATATTTTATACAATGGTAACAAAAATGCTTTCATTGAATCAGAATCCTTTTTTGGAAATGCTATTGTTGTAAAGCTTTCCAATATTAATTTTGAAACCTATCGATTCCTTTTAAATTTATCCAAACAAAATGAAGATAATATTGATGATGAAGATAATGAATCCGGAAACCCAGGTCAACTCTTTGCTTCACCTCCAGTAAACTTAATAGGAAATATTCAAAATGCAATTACAAATGAAAAAGCACTAGGAAACTTTGGTGTCATTAGTAAAAGCCTACCGCTGAGTCTTACGAATTAAATATATTGCTATTAAATTACTTGGAAAAAACACCAACATCACTAAAAACGACCATTTTTAACGTTGGTGTTCTATCCTTGTATTTCCTTTTTCAAAAAAGACAAACCTCTACTAATTTTAAAACTAAAAAGAGCCTATTACAATTTCTTGTAATAGGCTCAATAGGATATCAATTAATTTTAAATTATATCAATTTTAATACTTCTATTTTTTTTTCATTTCATAAATACGTATTCCAGACGTTGATGCAACAACCAAATTGGAATCACTTTTTATTATACTATTAACAGATTCTCCAGGTACTTCCACCTTGTATGAATATTTAAGAGTAGATTTCTTCCATTGATAAGGCATTATTAAAATACCTCCTGCACCTGCTGCTGCGTACAAAACTCCTGAACTATATGAAAAAGAATTCACCACTTCATCTGGATTGTTAGCATCCAATATTTCGCTTTTTAAGTGTTGGTATAAAACAGCTGTTTTGTCTGCTTTAGATACTTTAAAAACACCAATCCCTTCTTGCTCTAAGCTCACCATTAAAACATTTGATTTTCTATGTGCTATCAATGAATGTTTTGCTTCTATATTCAAGTTCCAGTTTCCAAGACTTACATCGTATTCATATTCTAACTCACTTGATTTATTGCCTACTTTAAAATAAAATGCCTTCAGCTCTTTTGATGCATTGTCATAACCCAATGCCACCAAATAACTATTTGATGCACTCAACCATTGCAATGAGGTATCCAAAATATACAAACCATCCATAACAGCAGAATTGTCTATAGCCATAACTTTTCCTGAAACATTGAAACGAAATATTTTTCCTCCATTACCTCCACCCGAGCCTATAATATTTCCGTTTGAAACTGCTTTGATACTGTTCAACTTATTTCCAAATCGAGATGTATGCTCCGATTGCTTTATAAGCTTAAAATCTTTTACATTGTTCGCTTTGCTATTTAACTTGTACAATTCCATGAATGAAGACGAAGAAGCATCTCCAAAAACATCGACATCCAAACCTCCTCCAAATAACAATTTGGTTCTTCCAAAAAGAGTAACTCCATCGATGTCTTTATCTGGCATTAAAAGCGTCCCTTCTAAAAAGACATCTCCATTCTTTGGAATGTCAATAATATCAATTGCGCCACCATAAGGCTCTCCAACAATACTATAAGACACTGCCAACCTTCTACTAGTTATAGAAACATGATTTCCATTCAACAACTTATTTTCTCCTTTATAATCAATATATAAAGGCTCTAATTTTGCTTTCAATACAAGATCAATGGTGTCTACTGCAGACTTTCCTTGTGCTGTTGATGTGTTTGTTAAAAGAGAAATATCTTGATTTAAGATATCCAATCGAGATTCATCTTTTGTTATTTCAATGTCGCAATCTTCACAATCTTCTGTTTCGTCTGTAAGATAACCTTCTGATTGACAAGAAATAATTAAAAATAGGGTTGATAAGGTAAAAAGTAATTTTTTCATAATTTTATAATTTTAGGGGTAAAATAAAGCATGAATATTCCTATTCATTATTTTACCAAAATATAAAAAATCATACTTTTATGTCAATTAAAATCAGTATTTAAGGCTGTACCAACAACTGTTGTATTGAAAAAAGTAATTAAAAAAATTATGTTATTCAGAACAATCCAATGATCAACCTGCAAAACAAGTATTTTTATGGAGAACACCAATTAAACATCAAAACAAGGTGTATCATTTATTCCTTTTTTATTTATATTTCTTCATAAAACCAAACCGTAACTATACTTCGGCAAGCTCAGTACGAACGACTGTGATTGAATTTTATTCATTATCCAAATAATAAATAATTCAAATTATTTATTCGTAATTATAAAATTTAATTGGTGTAAAAGACACATTCCATTAACGTATCATTTTCTTTATCAACTTATTTAAAAGTGCATTTATTTCTTCTGAAATTTTTAATTTCCAAACCAGAATGAGGTACAACAAAACAATCAAACTGCTTTTCAATAGGATGTTTACAATAGGGTGAAAATGGAAATTCCAAAAGCAAAATAAGAAATACAAAGCAACAATACTTAGCAATAGTATTCCTGTTTTATTAGTAAAAGGTAAAATTCCAAATTTTCGATATACATAATGTAATTTGAGCGTATTGAAAACAACAATAACTATTAGTGTGGACAATGCAGCTCCGTTGATATCCATTATATCTATTAAATAATAATTTAAGACAATCACAGATACTGCCATCGCAATACCATAAGGCAATAAAATTTTATAATATTTAGAATTGCTAATAATTGCTCCATTAGCTCCCAAAAACATATGGTATAACTTTGCTATAGACATAAATAAAACAACCCAAACACCACTATTGTATTTTTCTGGTATTAGCAAATACATTTGACTAATGTTTAAGTTAATAAGCAGTAATAATAAACCAGAAATTGCCAATAAGTTTATCGAGCTTTTTTTGTATAAACTTTTTACCTCTTTCAAATTATTTTCATTCAAAGCTTTGGCTATAAGTGGTTGCAATATTTGTGTCATGGCTCTTCCAGGACTTTCGACAACCGAGCCCATATATACTGCAACAGCATAATATGCAGTCAGTACAATGGTTTTCTTTTGTGGAATCATAAATTTGTCTATATCTATCAATATAGTACCCGCAGATCCTGCCAAAATTATATAAAAGGAATATTTTATAATTTCTTTAAAATTGACTGGTACACCAAACACAAATTTGGGCGTATATACCTTAAAAGCATAGAGCATCATTAGTATTGCTCTGATAAAATAAGCACCTGTCAAATAATAAATAAATTCAGGGATGGCAATGATTTCAAAATATACAGCAAACAACAATAGCATTGCTGCAATTCTTGAAAACAATTCTTTTAATATATTTCCATAAACAGATTGCATATGTACTTTTGTCCAAGCATAAAAAACCTCAAAATAAGCCGTTGCAATAGCAACCAAATATATTACAAAAGTATAGTCTCCTATAATTTCATTTTCTACTGATAAAAAATTAGAAATTGTTTTATAAAATACATTTCCCACAAAACCAATAGGTATAGAGACCAATAAAGGCAATACAATTACAGAACTTAAAAATTTATCTTTTTCAATTTTTGTAGTGTAAGCAGAATAGTATTTTAAAATCGTATACTGCACTCCAAAAGCTGTAAGCGGCATTAATAGGTTTGCTGCGGATAATAAAAAAGTCACCAGAGCATAATACTCATCTTTTAAAAATGAAGTATATAAAAACAATGCATTTACCCCACCTATTGCAAAAGCAATATAAATAGTTATGGTGTTTTTAAAGGATTGTTTGAATACGATTCCCATGTTGATTTGGTTGTGAGTCTTTAGTCTTTAGTCTTTAGTCTTTAGTCACAAATTATTTTTTTAACTTAAAACTCAAATTATATACTAACAAACTCTTTACTTAGTACTTTTTCTTTATACTTTATTTTTTTAATAAATTTACAATACTTGTGTGTATCTTTTCTCCTACTTCATTCCCATACAAATTCATAGAAAAATCCATTTTTGAATTTTTATACATTTGAAAAGCGTTTTCTATAGCTACTTTGTCACTTCCTACAATAGCCGCAAAATTATTCGTAACCAACTCAACCCATTCTGTTTCTTCTCTCGCTATAATACAATGTTTTTTATTGAAAAAGGCTTCTTTTTGCAAACCACCACTATCAGAAATCACCATATTGCAATTTTTCAACAACTCCAACATATCAAAATATCCTACTGGTGGTATCATTGTAATTGGATACTTCAAATTGTTTTTTTCTAAAATATTTTTGGTTCTAGGGTGTATTGGTAAAACCACTTTTTTCTCTTTATTGATTGCAGAAAGCCCTTCAAATATTCCTTTCAATTTATTGATATCATCCGTGTTTTCCTGACGATGAATCGTTGCCAATACAAAATCGTTTGATTTCAATTCCAAATCTTTTATTATGGATGATTTATCTTCTGAAAACTGACTGTAGTATTCCACAGCATCTTTCATAATGTCTCCACTTTTTTCAATTTGAATAGGAAGTTTAGAGAACCCTTCTTTTTCCAAATTTGAAATTGCTGTATCTGTTGGACACAATAATAAATCTGCAATTCTATCTGTTACTATACGGTTTATTTCCTCAGGCATCGTCATATTAAAGGAACGCAAGCCTGCTTCTATATGTATTACTTTGATCTGTAACTTTCGTGCAGCCAATGCACCTGCTATTGTAGAATTTGTATCTCCATAAATCACGACAGCTTCTGGCTTTTCAATAAGTAAAATTTCTTCAATTTTTTCAAGCATTTGCCCTGTCATCGCTCCATGTTCTAGCCCATTAATATCCAAGTTGTATTTTGGTTTTGGAATTTCCATTTCAGCAAAAAAAACAGCACTCATATTGTTATCAAAATGTTGCCCTGTGTGCACAATTACTTCTTCTAACTGTTCGTGTTTTAAAACAACTCTACTCAATACAGCTGCTTTAACAAACTGTGGTCTGGCTCCAAGTACAGTTACTATTTTTTTCATTTTTTATTTATTTTTTGAGCGACTAAAGCTACTGGTAGTATATAAAACTATTTTAATTTTTTTAATAACAGTGCCAGTTGTTTTGTAATTTCTTTTCTATGGTATTGTGCAATATTTTTTGAATAGACATTTAATTCATTCTTTTTGTAATTCAAATACAAATTCAGAATTACTTCTTTTAGCTTTTTAGTATTTTCAAAATCAACAATAGTACCTGCATTGGTTTCTTTTAATATTTGTGACAAATCACCATCTTCTGGTCCAATGGCTAAAATAGGCCTTTTTGCAACCAAATACTCAAATATCTTACCTGTAACAATTCCTTTAGCACTAGGGACTTTATTCACTGCCAACAACAATACTTGCGATCTTTTTTGATAGTCTTGCACCTCGCTATGAGGGACATAATCTATTTGTTTCAGCTGCTTCTCAAGACCTGATACTAAAAGCAATTCTAAAACAGTGCCATCTACTTTTCCAATCAACTGAATCTCCAAATCATCAAAAAAACCTTCAACTTCAGCTCCCAATTCTTTCAAAGCCTTCCATAGTGCTTTTGGATTTCGGTCTTCATTTAACATGCCAATATGAGTAATTGAAAACTTGGTATCTAAAATAGCTACTGACTCCTCTAAAATACTGTCAAAACCATTTGACAAAACAAATGTATTAGAGTTGAATTTCAAATAATTCTCTCTCATTGTTTTTCCCACCACTACCACAGCATCTGATTTCTCTAGCACTTTTTTTTCCAGATCGAAATGACGTTTTTTTGCTTTTTTTGTCAATGGTAATTGATGGAAATAATCAATAGCTGTCCAAGGATCTCTGAAATCTGAAACCCATTTCAAATTGAATTTTTCCTTTAATTTCAAACCAATCATATGCAAACTGTGCGGTGGTCCTGAACTGATAATTACATCTACGGGGGTTTCCTTGAGATACGCTTCTAAAAATTGAACGGAAGGTTTGATCCAAAACATACGTGCATCCGGAATAAAATAATTGGCTCTGATGTACGTACTCACTTTTCCTACAAAAGATTGTTTTGTGTTCAAAAAACCTGCGTTTGTCTTGGTTTTCTTTGTTTTATTAAAAACACCTGCCAATTTATAAGGTTCCCATATGGGTTGCTTTAGTATTTCTATGTTTGCTGGTATTTCTTCTTCTAGCGCTTTATCTTCCAATGCATATTCTGGGTTTTCAACTGTATATACTACAGGTGTAATTCCAAAATCTTGTAAATATTTCACAAACTTCAACCAGCGTTGTACGCCTGGACCTCCAGAGGGTGGCCAATAATATGTCAAAATAAGTACTCTCAATTGCTCAATGTATTATACAGTTTAATTAATTTTAAACTTTCCGATTCCCAATTTTCATGCTCATTTATTACAGCATTGTAAGCATTTTCTGTTTTGTATTTTAAACTTTCATAATTATTGAATGCATCTGAAATTTTTGTTGCAAAATCATTCGAATTTTCAGCCTCAAAAACGAGACCTGCATCGTATTTTTCTACAATTCGTTTTAAAGGTATACAGGAACTTACTAATAACAAACTTTTACTCATCATAATTTGAAATAATTTATGAGGAATGGTATTGTTTGTGTGTTCATCTGCTTTGTGCGGAATGATATTTAATTTCGAAAGCTGCATGATGGCTGCCACTTCATGGAAAGGACGGTAACCAACTATTTTAACAGCATTTTCTACCTTGTGCTCTTTGACCAATGCAACCAATTTTTCTTCTACATCTCTACTGCCTCTTCCAATCAAATATAAAATTGCATTTGGTATTTCTTTTACAATGGCTTTCATTCCCATAATGGCAGTGTCCAATCCTCTATGTGGACCAAAACCTCCTACATAAGTAATAGAAAAAGCAGTGCTATCTATACAGTTTTGAACCGTATTCACTTCAAAATTAGCAACAAATGATTTTTCTTCATGATTGGAAACAACGACCAATTTATCAGAATCAATATCAAATTTGGAAATCAATTTTGTTTTCATTTCGGCTACTACACAAATTACTTTATTGTATTTATGGCAGTATTTTTCTTCTTTTTTTGACCAATGCTTAGGGTTCATAAAAAGAATATTCTTCAATTTTATAAAAGAGCTTTTCTTCCATAAAAACCATGTTTTTAAGGCTTCAGGGAAATTTTCGTGCAAATCTAAAATCAATCCTTTTTTAGCTTCTGACTTAAATAAATAGCAGGTTCCTGCCAAAGGCAAATCGTGAACGTGAAGGAAATCGATTTTATATTTTTTTAGAACTTTCCGCAATCCAAAATAAAAAAACGGATTTACATTTGTTACACTTTCAAAAACATCAAAAATTCCTTTTTTGAAAAACGAATAATTTTTGCCGATTCTAAATACCTGTACTTCATTGATTGTTTCTTCTTTTACATCCTTCTTTTTTGATGGACATACTACCAAAACTTTTTTTCCTGCCTTAGCTAAGGCTTCTGCCTCCTTACGTACTCTAATATCATTAGGATACGCTCCATCTACAACCATACAAATAAAGTTCATAACCTATTTTTTTTCTGCGTAAACAGCATAATATCTTGGTGTAAACATTCGTAATAAAGGTCTGAAACCAATTTTACGAATGGGACTTGTCCATTTCAAGGTTTTTTTTGCCTCCCAACCTGTTTTCTCAAGCAACCAATCGAATTGCCAATCTTCAAATTCGTGGTAATGCCGATCCCACTTGTCAGTTTTACTTCTATATGCACTTGCAAACCAAAGGTTCAGTGGTATGGATGTTACTATTTTTTTTGCTTCAATAACTTTCAATACTTCATAAGGAGATAGTAAGTGTTCAAAAATTTCAAAAGCAGTTACTGCATCTACTTTTTGATTGTTTACCATATTTGGCAATTCATCTAAATCTTCTCCATTCGTATTGTATACTGTATACCCATTTTCTTCCATTATTTCTGAAAATGGATTTCGAATTCCCAAATCCAAAATTACAGCTGGTGCTGGTAAAACTTCTTTTAAAAAAGCCAATGTGTGTTGGTATCTTTTGGTAGGTATCGTTTTATACATTTACAGTCTCTTTTTGTTTTTTTAATAAGATAAAACCTCCGATAAAAACCAACACGAAAATCCCTAGTGAAATCAAACCAATCGTATTACCAACTGAAATAACGGTAGGTTCAAATTTAAATTCAATTCGGTGTTTTCCTTTTGGAATAAATAGTCCTCTTAATATATAATCTGCTCTTATGTGTGGTGTCAATACTCCATCTATATAAGCATTCCAACCATTTTTATAATACATTTCAGAAAAAATGGCCAATTGGTTTTCATTACTTTTAGATTCATAAGAAATTGCATTTGCAGCATAACTTACTTGTTGAATTTTTGCCAAAGAATCTTGTTTCACTACATTCATTTGTTCCATACTGTTTGGAAATTCAATTTCATTCACAACAGCCGTCTTTTTTGAATTGAAACCTGTCAAACTCAAAATTTCCTCATTGGCTGTTTTTACAGATTTTATATGCTCTACAAACCAAGCATTTCCATTTATATCTGGGTTTACCTGTATTCCTTTTTTGCCTTTATCATCTGACAAAATGAAATATTTTGTATTCAGCATATTCAAAACTTCCATATTATTTTTAGAAATATGAAAATCCACTATTTCTTGATACCTACCAGGTTTTGCTGCATGATAACCTCCTATTGATTTGTGAAAATAGGAAGTTCCACCATCATTCATGAAATTTCCTGCAAAATTAGCTACCCTATAATGGCCTTTGTCTTTTAATATTTCATTATCCACAGCTGATGCTACATAAGGCTTTTCAATTTTACTTGCTTTTTGAAAATCATCATTGTTGACATATTTCCTAGAAACACCTACAATATCAAACAATAGTAAAACGCCCATAATTAGTAATAAAAAGCTTTGTTTCATACTTCCTTTTAGATAGATAAACAAACTTCCTCCTACTACCAAAATCAACAAAAATGTTCGCAAACTATCTTCAAAAAAAATAGCTCTTCTATCTGCTTCAATCGCATCTGAAAAACCTTCTATCATTTTATCATATTGCGTTGCCCTTTGAAAATCAAATAAACTTGTCCCAAATAGTGTAAAAAACAATGCTAGTCCCCCTACGATATAAAAACTTTTCTTTAAAGCTTCTAATTTTTCTTCTTTGGTTTTATCATCAAAAACAAATTCTTTTAAAGCCAACAAACCTAATAATGGTACAGCTATTTCTGCCAATACCTGAATAGAAGAAATAGCCCTGAATTTATTATAAAGTGGGACATAATCAATGAAAAAATTAGTAACAATAGAAAAGTTATGTCCCCAACTTAGTACTATTGAAAAAACAGTTGTTGCCGCCAACCAATTTTTATATTTTTTTTCTACTAAAAACAAACCTAAAACAAATAAAAATATAAAAATGGCACCTATGTATGGTGGGGCCGCAACTCCAGGCTGTTCCCCCCAGTAGGTTGGCACATTTTTGACAAATTCTCTTGCTTGACGCTTTTCAATTTTTGAACTCAAAAAAGCATAAGTATTCGATGCTTCTCCTAGGTTCTCGACACTCCCTCCTCCCATAAATCTAGGTATAAAAACACTAAATGTTTCCAATTTACCTATACTATAAGCTGTTATATATTCTTTTGATAAACCTGTACTGGCTTCTTTTTTCTTACCATCAGGAGAAATTGTCAATTCACTTTTCCCTCTTGTACTATAGTCTGCATATTCTTTGGTTGCCAAAATACTTGTTGCATTGGCTCCTAAAGCCATAACCACCGCTATAAAAAGGATTCCAATACTTTGAAAGAAAGGTTTTAGAACTTCTTTTCTTTTTATTGTATCTATCAAAAACACAATTGACATTATTGACAATGTAAATAACAAATAATACGTCATTTGAGGGTGACTGGTATTAATTTCCAAGGCCATTGCTACGGTTGTCAACAAAAACCCTTTGAGATATTTTTTTTGAAAAACCCATAAAAAACCTGCTATTACCATTGGCATATACCCAATTGCATGTGCTTTTGCATTGTGCCCTACTCCTAATATAATTATAAAATAAGTAGAAAATCCAAAAGCCAACGAACCGATCATTGCCAATTTCCAATCAAATTTTAAAACTAGTAACAAAATAAAAAAGCCTAAAAAATATAAAAATAAATAATCAGCAGGTCTGGGTAAAAACCGAATCAAACTGTCTAACTTCTTCACGTAATCATTGGGGTAATAAGTACTCAACTGATAAGAGGGCATTCCTCCAAATGCCGCATCTGTCCAATAAGGTTCTTCTCCATGTTCCGTTCTAAAATCTTGGATCTCTTTAGCCATTCCTTTGAACTGATAGATATCACTTTGAAACAATTTTTCACCTTTTAATACCGGAGAAAAATAAGCCAATGAAACACCAACAAAAACAAAAATTGCTATTAAATACGGAGTGCTATTTTTTATATTCATGTTGTACTAATTTATTTTTAAACTCTAAATAGTCCTTCAAAAACTATTTGAGCTTTGCTTTTTATAATCAATTTAGAATCAGATACCAATTCTACTTCCATAAAACCTGACCTCTCTGAACACTGAAAAGAATGCATCTTTTTTTTATGCAATCTTACTGCCCAGTATTTTGTCAAAAAGGTATGCGTTCCACCAGTAACGGGGTCTTCATTTGTTCCATTCCAAGGCCAAAAATACCTTGACTCAAAATCAAAATCTTTTTTATTCGACAAAGCAGTTACCAAAACACCATTAATGGAATCATGAGCACGTATCAAGGCTTCAAAATCTGGTTTCAAATTTTGAAGAATTTCCACATTCTCTATTTCTACCAAAATTATATTTGTTTCCTTATTATAAACACTGTTTACATTTTTTTGCAAGCCTAAGGCATCTAATAACTCTCTAGGTATATCAATTGGACTTGTTTCATAAACTGGAAATTCCATCTGAATGACATCTCCTTCTTTGTAAATATTTAAATCTATCTTTTGAACGGTAACAAAATGAATGAACTTCATTTCAACTTCTCTTTCAAAAAGTACTTTGGCTGCTGCTAAAGTTGCATGACCGCACAACGGAATTTCCGTTTTTGGAGAAAAATATCGGATTGCGAAGTGTTCCTTTTCTTTTCTCACAAATGCCGTTTCAGACAATCCCAACTCTTTGGCAATTCCTTGCATTTTGCTGTCTGACAACTCTTCCGTTACCAAGCATACTCCAGCCGGATTTCCTTTGAAAGGTACATCTGTGAATGCATCTACAATGTAAGTTTTAATCGTTCTCATCTTTTTTACCCCCTTGTAAAACATTTTAAACTTTCAATAGCTCTTTTGCATGTTCTAATGCTGAAGACGTAATGGCTTTTCCTCCTAAAATCTCAGCAACTTCAACAACGCGTTCTTCATTTGTCAATTTTTTCAAGAAAGTAGTCGTTATTCCTTTAATATCTTCTTTATATACTTTGTAATGACTGGAACCCTTTGCTGCAATTTGAGGTAAATGTGTTATTGTAATTACCTGCATAAAATTTCCCATCTCATGCATTACATCAGCTATTTTATTAGAAACTTCTCCTGAAACTCCCGTATCAATTTCATCAAAAATAATGGTTGGTAATTTGGCATATTTGGAAAGAATCAATTTCACTCCCAACATAATTCTAGACAGCTCTCCACCAGAAGCTACTTTTTTCAATTCATCATACTGACTTCCTTTATTTGCAGAAAACAGAAAACTCAATGCATCTTTTCCGTTTGTCAAAAATTCTTTAGATGGAAGTAATTCAATGTTAAAAGTCGCGTTTTCCATTCCCAGTTTCGAAAGTACTTCTTGCAGTTGTTTTGTCAACTTAGGAATCGCTGTTTGTCTTTTTTTATGCAACTTCTCAGATGCCCCTGTTAACTTCTCTACTATCTTAGAAATTTGCACTTGTTTTTCTTCAAGGATTGCCGCTGAGTTCTCTACACGTCCCACTTTCTCATCCAATACATCCTTTACGGCTAGCAATTCAGAGATTGAACTCACCATATGTTTTTTTTGCAAAGCATATAACAATTGCAAACGGTCATTAAACCCTTCTATTTCATCTGGATCAAAATCAACATTTTCATAAGATTTTTCCAATTCAAAAACAACGTCGTCCAATTCGATTTTCAAACTCTCTATTCGATTTGAAAACAATTCGTATTCAGAAGAAAAACCAGAAATTTTCTGTAAAGAATTTTGCATCTGTTGCAATACAGTTTGCAAGCCCACCTGTTCATCCGATGCCAAATTTACTCCTTCAGCCAAAGACAATTTTATAACCTCTACATTATTCAGTTTTTCAAGGTTTCCTTCCAATTCCTCTTGTTCTCCTTCTTTGAAATTTGCTTCTACCAATTCCGTGAATAAATGTGAGTTGTATGCATATTCTTGTTTAGCTGCTTCTTGACTCTGCAACAATACATTCAATTCTTTTTGTAATTTCCTATAAACTCTTAACGATTTAGAATACGTTTCCAAAACAGTTTCATTACCCGCCAATGCATCCAATATTTGAAACTGATAATCCGTTTCAGACAATTGTGCTGTTTTGTGTTGGGAATGCACATCTATCAGTTGCTCTTTCAAAGCAATAAGAACTGATAATTTTACAGGACTGTCATTTACAAATGCCCTAGACTTCCCGCTTGGTAATATCTCTCTTCTAATTATTGTTTCGGATTCATAATCCAAATCTTCAGATTCAAAAAATGCTTGCAATCCATAAGCATCAACAGAAAAAGTAGCTTCTATGATACATTTTTTTTCATTGTCTTTTAAACTATTTAAATCGGCTCTGTTACCCATAACCAAACCAAGAGCTCCTAATAAAATAGATTTACCTGCCCCTGTTTCTCCCGTTATAATTGAAAGTCCATTCGTAAAGTCTGTTTGCAACGCTTTGATCAAAGCGTAATTAGATATTGATAATGCTGTTAACAATGGTAATTATTTAGAATAAATTTATTTTTTTGTAAGATGTAAATTTAGCAAATCTTTTTGTTACTTTTTTAAATATTCCTGCAATTGTGCTTAGTATAAAAAAGTCAAAAATAAATTACCTTAAACTAAAACTAGTCCCTTATTTATATTTACAATATTCTTAGTATTTCTTCAATATCAAAGTCACAATAATGACTTAATAGCCTTGTCATTTATTATTTATTGTATTTTGAATTTAGACCTATCAGGTTTTTAAAACCTATTAGACCTCCTTCAGCAAAGGAAATTGCTAAAAAACGTTTAAGTTTAAAAAGATGTATTATTTTTTTTCATATGCTAAGACATCCAAGAGTCCCTTTAAATCTCATGACCTATTTCAATTCTTGCCACTTAGAATTGTTTACTGCAGAGAATCTTGATAAAGAATTGGCCAGTTTTCTGACGTCAACTTTTGGCCCATCTTTAAAAACATCTAAAATCTCATCAGATTTTGCATCCAAAAAAGTACGAATCAAAAATGAATTTTGATCTCGATTAAATAAATCGTCAAACATCAAAATTGCTTTGAATATTTCCTTTTTTGCGGTTTTTTTATTTTTAGAAAAAACATCGAATCCTTTTCTGTGATAAGCATACAATACTTCTCTATACTCTTTGTGTCTTGTCGATAAAATTTGATCTATCAAAGCAAAACGATTCAATTGATTTCGTTTAGCGTCCCACCCCTTAAAACCACCTTGTTGTGCCAAATTTGCAGTTGCAAAAGCCTTCTTAAAAAATTCTTCTCCTCCTTTAGGAGCAAAACTATCTGCATCAATCCCTAAGACAACATAAGCATAAAAAGAAATGATAGACATCAAATTAGATTCAAATACTGTTGGGTTGAAGTTTAAAGGTTCAAATTCAACATATTTGAAGGAAATATTTAAATCATTAAAATTAAAAATTGGTGATTTATAAGTACTTCCATAAACGGGGCGTACTGCATTCACCTGTAAAGTTCCAGTAAATGTGTTTGATTCACGAGAAGTAATAATAAAAGTCATAGCACAATCAACACGTTCCTGTTGTTTGTAAACCTTATTTGTCCATTGCTGGTTATTTACAAATTCCGATAAAGCCGTTTGCAAAGTCTTAAAAACCTGTTTATTCGTTCCGCTAATTTGATTTGAATTGACAGATACTGTACAATTCAACTCTTGTCCATTTACGGAAGTAAACAAGAAACAGAAACAACATAAAACACAATAGAATCTAAGCATTCAATCTTTTTAAAATTTCATTGAAAATATCTGAAGCAACAACTTCTTTAGACTGTAACGCATATTCTGAAATTTTATTGGATGGATCAATAATTGAAATTTTATTGGTATCTCCAGCAAACCCAGCTCCTTTGTCTTGCAATGAATTTAAAACAATCAGGTCTAAATTCTTTCGATTCAGTTTTCCTTTTGCATTCTCAACTTCATTATTCGTTTCCAAAGCAAAACCGACTAAAAACTGTTTCTTTTTTGCAGTTCCCATAGCCAACAATATATCTTTTGTTGCTTTCAACTCAATATTTAAAGAACTGTCTTTTTTCTTTATCTTTTGTGTAGCTGTTGTTGTGGGCGTATAATCTGCTACTGCGGCTGACGCAATAGCAACATCTACACTTTCATAGTATTTATGAACCTCTGCATACATTTCTTCAGCACTAACTACATCAATTCTTTTCACAAAAGAATGTTGAATTGTTTGATGTGAAGGCCCCGTAATCAGAATTACTTCTGCCCCTAAATTTGCTGCTTTTTTCGCCAATTCAAATCCCATTTTACCAGAGGAATGATTCCCTATAAAACGAACCGGATCAATTGCTTCATAAGTAGGTCCAGCAGTAATTAATACTTTTTTCCCTTTCAAAGGCAATTTACCTGCAACTTCTTTTTCTATAAAACTAACCATTTCTTCTGGCTCTGCCATACGACCTTCGCCTACCAAACCACTAGCAAGTTCTCCACTTGTAGCAGGAATTAATAGATTTCCAAAACTTTGCAATTTTGAAATATTTTCGGAAGTTGATGGATGTTTGTACATGTCCAAATCCATAGCTGGCGCAAAGAAAACAGGGCACTTAGCCGAAAGATAGGTAGCCAACAATAAATTGTCAACCGTACCATTCTTCATCTTAGATAATGTATTTGCCGTTGCAGGAGCTATTAGCATATAATCAGCCCATAGTCCCAAATCTACATGGTTGTTCCACAGTTCATTTTCATCTTCTTTTTCAAAAAAAGTAGAATGCACAGGGTTCTTTGATAATGTAGATAAAGTAAGTGGTGTGATAAAATCCTTAGAAGCGGGAGTCATGATAACTTGTACCTCGGCTCCCGCTTTTATAAATAATCTTACCAAATGAGCCGTTTTATAAGCAGCAATCCCTGCTGTTACGCCTACTAGAATTTTTCTGCCTTTTAAAACACTCATGGTATTTAATCTTTTTGTTCTGGGTCTCTATGATAAACTTTATCGTTCAACCATTCCTCCACAGCCAAAGCATGAGCTTTTGGTAATTTTTCGTAAAACTTAGAAACTTCGATTTGCTCTTTATTTTCAAAGACCTCATCCAAACTATCGCTATAAGTAGCAAATTCTTCTAATTTTTCTGTCAATTCCTTTTTCAAATCTCCATTGATCTGATTTGCTCTTTTTGCAATAATAGAAATAGCTTCATAGATATTTCCAGTAGGTGCCTCTACTTTTGATTTATCATACGTTACAGTAGTATCTGGCGCATTTGTGTTTTTATAATCCATCTTTGACTAATTTATTAACTATTTACTGTTTTTTGTTCTTTTTTAATTGTCTTCAACAATTTATCAGATTCTGCTAAATATTTTGATGAAGGGTAATTTTTTTTCAATTTATCGTAAGCCTTCAAAGCTGCTTTTAATCGTGCCACTTTTTTTCTAGGTGAACTTCTCATACCCAATTCATAAGCTGCTTTCAATTTGTAAAAGAAAGCTTCTTCTCTATAATCTGTACCTAAAAACTCTGAAGTTAAGTTATCGAAAGAAACGATAGCAGAATTGTAATACCCAATTTCATAATACTGCTTTGCTATTTCAAATGATTTTCTTTCCAATTTATGTTGTAACTGCTTTACCATTTTATTGGCTGCAGCCAAACGTTTTGAATCTGGATATGTATTTATGTACTTTTGAAAAGAAACCAATGCTCCTTTTGTTTCTGTTTGATCCAAACTGTATTTTGGTGATGCTAAGAAATGACTTTTTGCTGCTGAAAATTCTGCATCTTCTTTTTTAGAACTTTTAGGATAGTTTGCTGCAAATCTCTCAAAATAGTAGGCAGCATTGAAGTAATCTTTGGTATTAAAATAAGATTGTGATACCATAAATTGTATACGCTCCATTTGAGGCTTTCCTTTATAACTAGGCGTAATCAATTCAAACAAGCGCAATGCTGTTTTAAATTTTTTAGC
>Ga0105356_10002475_pt1 | contig 18405 bp, 11 predicted proteins | sample GOMGulsemesocosm_3_FD_83502 | JGI IMG/M metagenome (GOLD analysis project Ga0105356, IMG submission 83502) | Methane-oxidizing microbial communities from mesocosms in the Gulf of Mexico - GOM9D Gulf of Mexico | ecosystem: Environmental > Aquatic > Marine > Cold seeps | place: Gulf of Mexico...
ACTGATGCGGCCAACATAGCATTGGTTTGATCCGTAATGTTTTTACCCCACAGTGTTAACTGCCAGTTTTCAGTTTCAAAACCCGCGCTCAGGTTAATCAAATCGTAGGAGTCGGTCAGTTCAGGGGTGAGCTGGGTATCAATCATATGCGATTGGGTACTGGCCCAATCGAGACGCAAGAAACTGGTGCCCGCGTCCATCTGCCAGTGCGCCATCGCGAAAAAGTTAGCCGCCCACTTAGGTGCGAAAGGCAGCGACCTACCCGACAAATCACAGACCCCGGTTGAGATTAGCGCGCCAGCGGAGTTATCGATCACCTCGTCGGGGTTACCGGCGTAACAGGGTCCCTGTTGGTAATCTTTATACTCCGCATCCAGGTAAGCCAGTGACAAGCCGCTGACTATATTGGAGGTAACAACAAACTCGGCATCAAAATCAACACCTTGGGTTACCTGTTCAGGCGCGTTCACCACATAGAACGACGCGGCATCACCGTTGAAAGAAAGCGCTTGGAAATCGGTATACTCGGTGCGGTAGGCGGCAACGTTCAAGCGCAGCCGTTTATTCATTAACTCGGATTTGATACCCACTTCAAAATTGACCGACTGTTCATCATCGTATTCGCGATCGGCAATCTCACCCGCTGTGCCGTTAAAACCACCGGACTTAAAACCGTTTGCTAGCGTGGCGTAGTAAGTCATATCCTCGGTGGGTGTATACAACACGCTTAACATGCCCGTCGTATTGCCGCCTTCACGCTTGAGGCCGGTATCATTAGTAAATGGCGAGGTAACAAACTTAGTAAAGCTCAGCGGCGCCGTGGTGACACTGTCAATCCGAATATCGGCTTCTTTTTCATCGTAGGAATAACGCAGGCCAGCGACTAATTCCCACGCCTCGGAGATGTGATAATGCCCCTGCGCAAACGCCGAATAACTCTGCTGCTGCCAACGATGATTGAGGTATGACAGTTCACCCGGCGCGGAGACCAGTGAGGGAGCAAAGTTTGGCGCGATAATAGGCCCGGTTAAAAAGATATCTTCGCCGGTCTGGGTGCGCCATTGTTTCGCGGTGCCATTGCCTCGCGTTAAATCGTTATTGTAATAATAGAGACCGGCAATGTATTCCAGCGCCTCGCCACCCGGTGAGGTCAGCCGCAACTCCTGACTGTAAGATTCACCCTCTTGTAAATCCTGTACGTTGATTAAATCAAGGATGGATCGATCCTCATCACCGCTGCGCGTGGCTTTGTATTCATCCCAGGCGGTAATCGATGTCAGAGTAAAATTGCCCAGCGACCAATCGGCGGTTAACGATGCCGATTCGCTGTCCTGCTCGAATTCAACTTTGCCATTGGCCGATACATGGCGATCGAATTGATCGCCATCGAGCACCACTCCAGCCGCCTCGGCCATGGTATAAAAATCGGGGCCGTATGCCACTTCAGAAGCACAGCAATCTGGGCGACGCTTGCCCTTGCTATAGATGAACCTCAGCTCCAATTCATCAGAGGCATCAAACAATAACTGCCCCCTAATATTCTGCTCGTCGGAGCCGTTCGACACCGTGTCGAGACTGTCATTTTCTAACCAGCCAGCGGAGCTGTTATCGCGGCCAGACAGACGAAACGACAGTGATTCGCTAAGCGGCCCACTGATCGAGGCCGAGACATCATTCAAATCACGATCACCGACGGTATAGCTGAGCTTGCCTTCAAACTCACGGGTCGGTTTTTTACTGCGCACACTGATAACACCCGCGTTGGTGTTCTTACCGTAAAGCGTACCCTGAGGCCCATATAACACCTCGATACCTTCAATATCGACAATATCGGCAATCGCATTGCCCGAGCGGGATTGATAAACGCCATCGATGAAGACACCCACTGAGGCCTCGATACTCGGCTCGTTGCCGCCACTACCCGCACCTCGCAGACGAATATTGCTGTTCATCGGGGAGTTGTTGGTGGCTATGCTCAGCGATGGAATACTGAATTGCAGCTCGTGGATATCGCCAATATTGGCCTGCTCTAGCTCCTCGGCGCCTATGGCCGTCACGGTAAACGGGACATCCTGCAAGCTTTGACTGCGCTTTTGCGCGGTGACGATCACCTCTTCCAGTACCAAACTTCCATCTGCGGCCATCACCTGCCCAGTTACCAGACTGCCACTGGCGGCCATCGCGGCCACAAGCGGGGCAATAATACGAACAGTTTTCATATTAGCTCTCTATTTTTATTGGTATCAGCGTCGTGATCAGCCGTGAGCGGTGACCCATGATTAAATATCCCAGCGCTCTTTTTATGGGAGTTGACAAAAGAAAACAAGGAAAATATAGTGTTGTTTATATTTTCCCGCGCTTGAATAGACAGCGAATAGACAACAACAAGACGATAAATCATGCCCAATACCGTTCACCAGCTCGCCCCGCTCGACAAGGACAGCGCGCTTAAACAGCGCATCATCGAAGTCTTTGAGCGCCAGTCCAAGGCCGTGGGCCCGCGAGGCGTGGTCATTACCGAACTGGTTAGCGAGCTCGGTATTAGCAGCAAAACGCTCTACCGCCACTTCGCCACCAAGGCCGACATCGTCAATGAGCTGATGAACAGTTGGGCTGAAAGCTGGTTTGACCGGCAACAACAGGGCTTTGATGAGGGGCACTCGGCGAAGCAGCGAATTGAAACCATGGCCATCCATTGGATAGAGCACACGGGCCAATTTAGCCCCCAGTTCTGGCTCCAGCTGGAGCGGGATTTTCCAGCGGCCTACACCATTCACCAGCAACAATATCAGGCCTTTCTCGAGCGCTCGCGGCAGAATTTGTCGGCCTCGATTCGCGATGACCTCAACGCCGACCTGGCGTTATCCGGACTGATGGCGCTGATTACACACGCCAGTGACAGCGACCTTTGCAATCAATTAAATATGACGCGCAAGGATTCACTGACACAAGTCATTGACCTCTGGGCAAAAGGCGCACTTCGCCCCGAACTGCTCAACAGCTAAGCTTTCCGGTAAATCGACAGCCGTAATACAAAAAACAACAATAGGCCAGAGCCCGCACATGGACACAGCAATCAACATCAGCAGTGGCGATATTTACGCCATTGGCGCACCGCTTATTATCGCCAGCATTATTCTGGAAGCCTGCTATTCCAGCTGGCGTAAACGGGCCTATTACCGGCTCGATGATTTCGGCGGTACCCTCGGACTGCTGGCGGGCAATGTCGTCATTGCAGGATTACTTCAGGGCACCGTGCTCGCGTTTTACTATTACTGCTACCAGTTTCGGATAATCAATATCTCTGAAAGTCTACCCCTGTGGTCACAGTGTTTACTGGCTATCGTGATGATCGATCTGGTGTTTTATTGGTACCACCGCACCAGTCACCGCGTACGCATGCTTTGGGCCATTCATATGAACCACCACTGCAGCGAAGAGATGAATTTTTCAGTATCGTTTCGACAGGCGTGGTTTGGCCCGATCAGTAAAATCCCATTTTTTGTCTGCCTGCCCCTGCTCGGCCTCGATCCGTCGATCACCGCTGTCGCCGGTGTACTCTCAACCCTGTGGGGTGTGGTTGGCCACACCCGAGTGATCCCCCGTCTTGGGCCTGTGATGGAATTTATTTTCAACACACCCTCCGCACACCGGGTACACCACGGCAGCAATCCAGAATATATCGACAAAAACTTCGGCAATGTATTTATGCTGTGGGATCGATTATTTGGCACTTACGCAGCGGAGAAAGCACCGGTAATTTATGGCTTGGTAACAAATCTAAACACCAACAATCCATTTAAAATTACTTTTCATGTTTGGCGAAAAATTGTCGAAGACATTCGTCAAGCAAGCTCGGCCCACGAGGTGTGCATGGCATTGTTTGGCCCCCCCGAGTGGCAGCCAGACAACAGCACACTTAACAAAGAGCTCGCTAATGACCGAGCATGAGCAGAGCGCTAGATCGAAACAAAGACCAATAACAGGCGAACACAGACCATGAAAATTTATGACTGGATCAGTAATCACGCCTCACGGGTTCCGGAAAAAGTGGCACTGGTCGACGAACACAGCGGCCGCCAATTTAGTTACCTGCAATTGCATCAACGGGTCGGGGCACTGGCCGCTTATCTGCAACAGCAACAGGGCATAAAAAAAGGCGACCGGGTCGCTATCCTCAGCCCCAACTGCAGCGAAATTTACGAACTGCAGTTTGCCTGCGGTCGCATCGGCGCCATCTTCGTGCCGCTCAATATCCGTCTCACCGAAGCGGAATTGCAGTTTATGATCGACGACCTCGAACCCGAGCTGCTGATTTTAGATGGCGAATTTCTCTCGCTTGGCAGCGCACTGGCGAACAACTGCAAACAGCTGTCGCTGTTATCGCTGTGCATGGGCGATGCTACTAGCGACTATGCTTCCGATTATGAGACCGCGATCGATCAGTATGCCGATAAAGGCATTGTTAAAAATATAGACGTGAACGACGACGATCCCCTCGCCATTCTCTATACGTCTGGCACCACCGGCCACCCCAAGGGCGCCATACTCACCCACGGCATGGTGATGATGCACGCGCTTAACATCATTGGGCCGGCCAAGCTCAACGACGACAGTGTTAACCTCTGCTTCCTGCCGCTGTTTCACACCAGCGGTTTAAACGTCTATGGCAATCCCTGCTTTTTACTCGGTGCCACGACTGTCGTGCTGCGCGATGTCGACCCGACACAAATATTGTCACTGATCAACGATCCATCTCGAGCCATTAGCCACTTTATCGCCGTGCCCGCTATCTTCCAGTTTTTAACCCTCACCCCGGGTTTTATGGAGACAGATTTTAGCGGCCTTATAACCGTTTCTGTCGGCGGCTCGCCGATCAGTGGCGTTACCCTGGAAAAAGTCATGGCCGCTGGCATCCCCATCAGCCAAGGTTATGGCATGACGGAAACTGGCCCCACCGTATTGGTGATAGAAAAAGATGCACCCATCGAAAAAATCATGTCCTGTGGCAAACCGGTGATTCATGTGGAGGTAAAACTGCAGACCAAAGCGGGAACACCAGCCGCCACCGGCGAGATTGGCGAAGTCCTACTGAAAGGCCCCAGCATCACCCCCGGTTACTGGCGCCGCGACGAAGCCAATAAAAAAGATTTCACCGACGGCTGGTTACACACAGGTGATGCGGCCTATATGGACGAAGACGGTTACTATTATATCGTCGACCGTTGGAAGGATATGTATATCTCCGGCGGCGAGAATGTCTACCCCGCCGAAGTCGAAGCGGTCATCGGTCAACTCGATGAAATACTCGAGGTTGCGGTAATCGGCACAGAGGATGAAAAATGGGGCGAGGTGGGCAAGGCGTTTATCAGCCTGAAAGCCGGCGCCACACTTGCGCCTGAGCAGGTACTGGCACACTGTCAAAGCAAGCTGGCCAAATACAAAATTCCCAAGACAGTCGTCAAGCTGGCCGAACTGCCCCACAATGCAACGGGCAAGATTGCCAAAAAGCAATTGCGGACACAGGCTTGAGGGCTCTCTTTAGAAGCCTGCACGACAACAAACAGCAAATATCCAACGAATAGACAACAAGCAAACAACAGCGAGCAGCCCGTGAATAACAAACAGCAACAGTGGTCAACCTTAAGCCTCGAGCGCAAAGACCGTGTGTTAACCGTGCGATTTAATAGCGGCCACCCGGTCAACGCCTTTAGTTTTGAGATGATGCAAGATTTGCTCGAGCTGGCGAATAGCCTACAAAGTGATTGTCAGCTCGCCGCCGTAGTGCTGATCGGACAAGAAAAAATATTCAGCGGCGGCATGGACCTAGGCGATGCCGAGCGAGGCATGGTCGAGCGCGAAGGGCTGGCCCTGTGGCGACAAAAAATGCAGCTGGGGCCTCGGCTGTGCGAAGCTTGGGAGCGCCTAGAACCACTGACGGTTGTCGCCATCGAAGGTTGGTGCATAGGCGCCGGTGTGGCACTGGCCAGTGCTTGTGATCTGCGCGTAGGCGCTGACAGCTGCAACATCTACGTGCCCGAAGTCGAGCACGGCATGACAATGAGCTGGGGCAGCGTACCGAGGCTGGTTAATTTAATCGGACCTGCTCGCTGCAAACGTTTGATCAGTTTGGCAGAACCGATGGACGCTCAAAAAGCCCTCGACTGGGGCTGGCTCGATGAGCGCTGCGCCGATGGCGACAGTGTAAACGCTGCGATGAAATTTGCCGAGCGGGCGGCGGCTATGCCAACGACAGCTTTACGCATGAGCAAACTCAGTATCAACGCCGCGGCGCAGACGCTGAATCACAGCACCAGCTATATGGATACCGATCAACTCATCCTGTCCCAAGGCAGTGAAGATTTTGCCGAAGCAATGGATGCCTTCAAAGAAAAACGGACACCGAACTATCACCACAAGTAGATCGCACTAACAATATTTAAATGACAAACATCACAGTGATTCAATAAACTATCATCTATACAAATAAAAAATGACGGTATTTATGAAACTGCAACCTGCTACCTTCAGTCCAATAAAATTCGCGTTACTCGGCTGCTGCCTTGCTATTCTCTCGACAGCCACACACTCAACTGTCACCGAGCATCGCATTAGTTCTCCAGACGGAGAGTGGCTGAATTACGGCCGAGACTATCGTGAGCAGCGCTATAGCCCCCAGCAAGAAATCAATAAAGAAAGCGTCGCTAAGCTCGGTTTGCAGTGGTCGTATACCTTCCCAACTACCCGGGTAATGGAATCGACACCGTTGATGCACGACGGCAAACTCTATGTCACCACGCCCTGGAGTCAGGTATTTTCCCTCGATGCAAAAACGGGAGAACAACGCTGGCACTTCGACCCCAAAGTACCAAAATCACACTTGGTAAACTCTTGCTGCGGCCCCGCTAATCGAGGCGCCGCACTCTGGTCAACCGCCGGAAAAACACTGGTCTACGTCGGTACTTTCGACGGTCGCCTAATCGCGCTCGATGCCGACAGCGGCGAGCAGGTCTGGTCCACCCAAACCACCGAGCTAGACAGCCACTACACCATTACCGGCGCACCTCGAGTGGTCAACGGGAAAGTTATTATTGGCAACGGTGGCGCTGAACTCGGTGTGCGCGGTTATGTGTCGGCCTATGACGCCAGTACCGGTGAACAGCTGTGGCGCTTTTATACAGTGCCCGGCAACCCCAACAAACCACAAGAAAATAAAGCCCTGCAAGACGCTGTTAGCAGTTGGTCCGGCGAGTGGTGGCAATACGGCGGTGGCGGCACGGCCTGGGATGCTATGGCATACGATCCCGAGCTGGACTTACTCTATATCGGCACCGGCAACGGCTCGCCCTGGAACCGAAATATTCGCAGCCCCGATGGTGGTGATAATCTCTACCTAAGTTCGATTGTCGCACTGCGACCCGACAGCGGTGAATATGTCTGGCACTATCAAGTCACCCCAAAAGAAAATTGGGATTACACCGCAACGCAACACCTGATGTTGGCCGACATCCAACTCCAAGGCGAGTCAGAAACTCGCCCTGTTATTATGCAGGCGCCCAAAAACGGTTTCTTTTATGTTCTCGATCGTCGTACCGGTGAACTGCTCTCCGCCGAGGCCTACGCCCAAATTAACTGGGCCAGTCATGTCGATATGAAAACAGGTCGGCCAGTAGAAAACCCCGTGGCCGATTATCAAAAGACCGGCGGCAGTCTTATCTGGCCTGCTCCCTTAGGTGCACACAGCTGGCAGCCTATGGCCTACCACCCTGACACCAAATTGGTATACATCCCTCAACAACATATCGTCGGCTACTATTCAGCCGATGAAAAATTCAGTTTCACCCAGCACCGCTTCAATACCGGTATTGATTTATGGGAGACTCGCTACCATCACGACCCCATCATTGCCCGCGCCACCAAGGATGCGATGGTACGGGGTTATCTAACCGCCTGGGATCCCGTCACGCAATCTGCCCGCTGGCGCGTGGAGCACCCACAAGCCTCTAATGGCGGTATTCTTGCCACTGGCGGCGGCTTAGTGTTTCAAGGCACTGGCACCGGTGGTTTTCACGCTTACGATGCGAGCAGCGGCGAGAAAGTATGGAGCTACCAAACCGACAGCGCAGTACTCGCAGGCCCCATCAGCTACTCACTCGACGGCGAACAATACATCGCCGTCACCCAAGGCTCTGGTGGTGCCGTTATGCTCTCCCTCGGAATTGACGGTGACATAAAACGAAAAAACCCAAATCGCCTGCTCGTTTTTAAACTGCAAAGCGAAGAAAATAAACACTCAGCCGAGTTTGAAAAAGTTAACGCAGAGTTTACCGCGCCGCCGGTGATTAAAAGTGCTGGTTTAAGTGAGGCGCAATTACTGCAGGGTGAAAAGACCTATGAGCGAAGCTGCAGCACCTGTCACGGAATTCACGCCCACGCGAGCACCGCAATACCCGACCTTCGTTATATGAGCGAAAAGACCCACACTGAGTTTCTGGCCATTGTGCTCGGTGGCATACGCCATCAAAAAGGCATGGTCGGATTTTACGAAACACTCACGGCCGAACAAACCCTCAATATCCAAGGTTATCTCATTGAGCGCAACCAAGCACTGCACGCTGAAATTGAAATGACCGGTTTGTGGGACAACATGCGTTATTGGTTCTGGTATTTTCTCAGTTGGATTAGCGACAAATTTCCCGCCCTGGCCAATGCTTCACGGGATTCGATGATGGCGATCTAAGCGTCAAAAAAATTGACTGAGCGCCATCTGTACCTAAACCCTGACCTTATGCATTTAATTCACGACTGATAAACACCGGAAAGATTATGGCCATCTATAAGAAACACTGGTTAAAAGTGGCGTTTGCAACAAAAGTGGCACTGGGCTGTGTGGTCCTGTTGTCTGGTATCGCCTGTGAAGATAAAGCGCTACCACCTGCCGAGGGCGCCAACAGCAACGGCCACACCGCGGCGAGCGCCGCGACCATCGCCGCCAATCAAGCCCTGTTGCCGCAGGTACAGCAGTTTGACCCGATAGACTTCGAGCAGGCCCAGCGCGGGTTCATTGCCCGCGACCCTGCCCTGCAAGTGAAAGACCAAGAAGGCAATATTATTTTTGACCAAACCGCCTATCAATTTATCCAAGGCGAGGCGCCCGCCAGCGTCAATCCCAGCCTGTGGCGGCAGGAAAAACTCAATAACATGCACGGCCTGTTTAAAGTCACCGATGGTATTTATCAATTACGTGGTCACGATCTGGCAAACATGACCTTGATCGAAGGCGACAGCGGCTGGATTGTAGTCGACCCACTTTCGAGTAAAGAAACCGCGGCGCGGGCCATGGAGTTGGTGCGCAAGGAACTGGGGGATAAAGCCATTAGCGCCGTTATCTATACCCACAGCCACGTCGATCATTTTGGCGGCGTACTCGGTGTGATCAGTGCCGAACAACTGGCGACAGATAACGTGCCCGTGGTGGCCCCCGAGGGCTTTATGGAGGAAGTCACCAGCGAAAACATATTGGCCGGCACCACCATGGGCCGCCGACTCGGCTTTGCCTACGGCAAATGGTTAAGCCGCGATGAGCGTGGCCACATCGGCAACGGCCTCGGGAAATCCATTCCCATGGGCTCCATTGGTGTATTGCAACCGACACTGATTATCGACAAAACCCCGCAGGCGGTTGAACTCGATGGCGTGGAATTTATTTTCCAAAACGTGCCAGGCTCCGAGGCACCGGCAGAACTCACTTTTTATCTGCCCGAGCTTAAAGCCTTTTGCGGCGCCGAACTGGTATCGCGCAATATGCACAACGTTTATACCTTGCGAGGCGCAAAAGTGCGCGACGCGTTGGCTTGGAGCAACTACATACACGAGTCACTGCAACTTTTTGGCGAGGCCGAAGTTTATTTCGCCAGCCACCACTGGCCTATTTGGGGCAATGAGGCGGTTACCACCTTTCTTAAAAACCAGCGCGACACCTACAAATATATTCACGATCAAACCCTGCGCTTAGCCAGTCAGGGTGCTACGCCAGGTGAGATTGCCGAACAAATTCAACTGCCACAGTCGCTTAATAACACCGCCAGCAGTCGCGGTTATTACGGCACACTCAAGCACAACGCCCGCGCTGTATATCAGCATTACTTCGGCTGGTTTGATGCCAACCCCGCCCACTTGGATCCGCTGCCACCGGTTGCCAGCAGTGAGCGCTATGTGAAAGCCATGGGCGGTATTGAGCAGGTTATTGCCAAAGCCCAAATCGCCTACGACCAAGCTGAATATCGCTGGACCGCCGAGCTGTTAAACCACGCGGTCTTTGCCGAGCCAAGTAACAAGTCAGCTCGAGCACTGCTGGCGCGCTGCTACGACCAGATGGGCTACCAGGCCGAATCTGGGCCCTGGCGCGATCTCTACCTCAGTGGCGCACTGGAATTACGCCAGGGAGGCACTAAAGAAACCAACCTCAATTTACGCAACGCGCGCAACCTGTTGCAGCACACACCCTTTGAAAACTTATTTGATGCACTCGCTACCCGTCTAAACGGCCCGAAGGCTGACGGCGTTGAGTTAACCCTCAACGTCTATTTCAAAAACCTCGATAAAAACTACGTTTTGTGGATTGAGAATGCCGTGCTGCATCACGAACAACGCACACAAGACGCCACGGCCAGCGTCACGCTCAGTATTGACAGTGAACTGTATATGGATATCGTGATGGGCGAGGCCACGCTCACCGAGTTAGTCGGCAGTGACAAACTCAACATCACCGGCAGCAAGATCGATCTTATTAAGTTCTTCTCGCTGCTGGAAACACCACAGATGGCATTTAATATCATCGAGCCATGATGCCTGATTGTATTAATGATGGAATGATCAAACTACAACACTCGGTAAAGCTAGCCCTTGCGCCCTCAGTGGAGTAAGGCGCTATCTACCCTGCAATCCAGCGGGGGGGGCCCTGCCTTCCACAATGCACTTGATCAGCGTCCAAGCGCCAATCTTAAGCGCCTGAGACCTGCCCTTCATCTTATCGCCCTCGTTCGTGCTATTGCCCCTTGGCATGCTTCATGGTCAGAGGCGAATTTTCAGCAGCCAACGCTTCAGCTGGCTCCATTCAAAGGCGCACTCAAGGAAGATCAACAACTGTCGATCTTGCTAGACGAACCCAGCGTTACATTTGAGGTAGGCAGGTAAAAACATACGCGGGGTTTCTTACAATGTAATGATTTATAAATCGTGGGTTTCACTTCTAAATTTAACGGCTGGCCGCTGTATTAGAGTTCGGTAAGTTAAGCTGCTTTATCGGGTAAATCCCCATGGCTTGACTATACTCCCCTAGATGGTTAAACCTCTTTCTAGGCGGCAACATGGATAGTGCATTGACATGCATCTTAACAGGGGCCTTTTTGACGTTGGGGCTTGGATCTTACCCCTGTGTGTCTGCCCAACCAGACTCCATCGATGACTTATTTGAGCTGTCATTAAAAGAGTTAATGGAGACCCCTGTGGTCACGGCCCGCAAACGGGCTGAAAATCTGCAAGATATTCCTGTTTCCGTCAGTGTATATAGCGCCCATGAGCTTGCTGCCTTGCAAGTGACCAACATCGCCCAAATCTCAAATAGCACCCCTAATTTAGTCTTTGATGATACCGCTGCCATATCGGGCAGCAGCAGTGCCGCTTCTATTTTCATACGAGGTGTGGGGCAGACGGACTTTACCCTGGTAACCGACCCAGGTGTGGGTCTATATCTTGACGAAGTGTACATCGCTCGTTCAGTGGGCGCGGTATTGGAGTTGCTGGATGTTGAGCGGGTGGAAGTCTTAAGGGGCCCCCAGGGAACATTGTTTGGAAAAAACACCATAGGTGGTGCCATTAACATCATCAGCAAACGGCCATCCAAAGAGTTGTCGGGGGAGGTTGAACTTAAAATCGGTACCGACAACCGAGCGGATGTTAAAACGTCGCTTAACCTCCCTCTGGCAGGTTCCTGGTTGATGCGGCTGTCCTATGCGGATCTTAATCAGGATGGTTATGTTAAGAACCTGGCAGGAGGCCCTAACTTAAATGATACCGATGCACAACTGGGGCGAATGGTGGTGAGTTACGACCCATCGGGTAAATTTTCGGCCAGATTAACAACACAATTGACCCACAGACGAGAGCAAGGGCGGGCACAGAAACTGGTGCGATTTAATCCAGCTGCGCCAGGGCCAACCTTTGGCCCATTTTCAGCTCTGGGGGTGGGTACCTTTGATGAGAAATTTTTATCTGGAGGCGAGTTTACGACCCATCAGGGTGAACAAAATTTTGTCAAATCGGATTTGGATGTATATGGCACGTCATTGGTGATGGACTACCAATTCACCCGTTTTAATATTAAGTCCATTACCGCCCACCGTGACTTGGAGAGTGAGTTTGGTCGGGACTCCGACAATTCAACCTTTAATATTATTCAAACACAAGATGTGCTGGATCATGAGCAACTGAGTCAGGAACTGCAAGTAAGCAATCGAGCCGAACAGGAAAAATGGCAATGGTTATTAGGTATCTATTACTTTCAAGAGCAGGGAAATAATTTAAATGTGGTGTCGTTGCCAGTGTTTGATGTGGTGAGTGGTGGCGGTATTGAAAATGAGAGCCTGGCGCTCTTTGGTCAGGTTTCTATTGACGTAACTGACAAAATGACAATGACAGTTGGTGGGCGCTATACGGATGAGACAAAACGCTTTTTACCCGATCAAATGGTGCGTTTTAATGACAATACAGTACCTGTGTATGGGGGCGCTGGATTTGTAGATGGTCAGCGTATCTTGCCAAAAGAAGAATTTAGTCGAGACTTTGATAATTTCTCAGGGTTACTGAGCCTGGATTATCGTTGGAACCAAAGATTGCTAACCTATCTGTCGTACTCCGAGGGGTATAAGAGTGGCGGTTTTAATCAGCGTGTTTTCCCCCCGCGCACCGAGCCAGGTTCGTTTAAACCTGAAGAGGTAGCGGTTTATGAGTTTGGCTGGAAGACCAGTAATGATACCAACACCCTGCGGTTAAATGGCGCGTTGTTTTATACCGATTATTCCAATGTGCAGGTAAAGGTCATTGACGTGGTTGCACCGGGAACAGGGAATGCGGCCGAGGGTCGAGTTTATGGGGGTGAGCTGGAGTTAACCGCCGTGCTAAATTCAGATCTTTCCCTGGTCATGTCTGCCGGTTACCTGGATACCAAGTACGTCTCTTTTGCGGATGATTTTGACCCTGATCAGGGCATTGATAAAGGCAGTAAATTTGTTAATGCACCCCAATGGTCACTGTATAGTGCCTTGTCTTATGTGGTGCAGGTGGCGAATTATGGAGATATAACCTGGCGCGCTGATTGGCGCTATCGCTCAAAAGTGTATAACGATACAGCTAATAGTGAATTTATTGCTCAGGATAATTTTCATTTGTTTAACGCAGGTGCCACCTTTAAAAAATACGGGGGTAAATGGCAATTGGCCATGCAGGTTCGCAATATAACGGATGAAACCTATGTGGTCACAGGCAATGATGAATACAGTGGTTTTGGTTATACCGAACTGGTATATGCTCGACCCCGTGAGTGGAGCTTTACTGTGAAGCGGCTCTTTTAGGGTGGTTTATTTTTAAAATATTCTTGACGATGACACAAGGGTAATTATCCTTCTTACTCCTGAATGTGAAAATAATAAGGAAGTTATTTTTAGTACGGATTTTAAATTGAATAGGCGCTATGTTTGCCACTACTACCTTCTATTGTCATAAGAAATAACCTGTACTTGTACTTAAAAAATCCAGCGACATACATCGTTGGTCTGCTCGATAAACTGGTCAACACCGAAACGCTCAAGCCTAAGCAGTCTCCACCCGCACCGGGCGCATCTGCAGAAAAACGCCGCCCAGGAAGAACAGCAGTGACAGGCTCAGGGCCGTAATCAGCTGCATATCCCACTCTTGATCGGTGGCCTCGGCGACCTCTATCTTCTCCAACCTCTGCCCTTCTATTTGTTCTGTGAGCTGTTCAGTCTGCTGGGCATTTTGCTGAGGACCCGTGGAAAAACCGGAACAGTCTGGATGGCAAGGAAGTACGGCGTCCATCCGATCATCAATCCTTGTGCGAAAACCGCGGTATTTTTTATCGACGAGGAACTGCTGGAGGCGCTGCCGGAATTAAAGCTCCCCGTTGTTTCAGGCAGGGCTCTTGCCGGATAATTCCATCACTGATTGCTACAGGCAGGGTATTGGCAAATGGGTCAGGAGAAACTCTATGAAGGCCTGTACTTTTGCGGGTACATGTAGTCGGTGCAGATAGACCGCGTGTATGTCCTGTACCTCATCATTGCAATCGTCTAGTACGGAAACCAGGCGCCCCTGGTTAATATCGCTTTCGACCATAAATTCCGCCAGACGCACTAGCCCGCCGCCTTGGAGAGCATGCTGATGTAAAACATCAATTTTGTCTGCGACAAAATTCCCATTCACCTCTATTGTTTGTCGTCCCAGTGACGTAGAAAGTGCCCAATGATTAAACGCCGGCGCGCTGCTCATTGTTAAGCAATTGTGGTCGTGAAGGTCTTCCAGAGACTGTGGTTTACCGTGAGTCGAAAAGTAGTCAGGGCTGGCACAAATTACTCGGCGGCTGGCGCAGAGTTTACGGGCGATCAATGATGAATCCTTCAACCTACCCATCCTCACTGCTACGTCTACCTCTTCTGCCAGAAGGTCCACCGAAGCGCCTGAAACCCGTAGGTTAAAGGTCAGGTTAGGGTAGCGCGCACTGAATAAGGGCATAATAGGCAACAAGCAATATTTAGCAAAGTCAGCCGTACAGCTCACGGTTAATACCCCGCGAGGTTCGCTGCTAAACCCCGCCAACATGCCCTCTGCATCCTCAACCTGGGCGAGTATTTCGACACAACGCTGGAAATAGACTTGGCCACTCTCCGTCAGTTTTACCTGGCGTGTGGTGCGGTTAAACAGGCGAGTAGCCAGGCGATTTTCCAGTCGTGTCACTTGTTTGCTCACCGCCGATGGTGATAATTTAAGCGATCTGGCCGCTCCAGAAAAACTGCAGGCCTCGGCTACTGCAACAAACACATTCATTTCCGATAACTTATCCATATCACCCCTTTTGTGAATGAATTTCACAAGTGCTATTACATTATGGCCTATTATCGAAAGTCATAAAACGCCCTAAACTCCCGGACTTAAATTTTATCGCACCGATATCCTTCGGGTTTCTTGACTGAGGCGTTTATGAGCACAACTGATACGACATTACCAACCTATGACTACGATCTATTTGTTATTGGTGCGGGCTCGGGAGGTGTTCGGGCAAGCAGAATCGCGGCGAGTCTAGGGGCTAGAGTTGCCGTTGCAGAAGATCGCTATCTGGGTGGTACCTGCGTGAACGTTGGCTGTGTGCCCAAAAAGCTGTATGTGTATGCCAGTGAGTTTTCCGAGCAATATACCGCTGCGGTTAATTTTGGGTGGGATGCCGTCTCTCCTAAGTTTAACTGGGATACCCTGAGAGACAACAAAACTCGGGAAATCTCTCGCCTTAACGGTATTTATGAGAATCTTCTCAACAATAATGATGTCGATATTATAGAAGGGCACTGCCGCATCCTTGGCCCAAAAAAAGTGGCGGTGGGTGGCAAAGTCTATTCCGTAGAGCGGATCCTTATCGCCACCGGTGGCCGACCTTTTGTGCCTGATTTCAAAGGCAAGGAGCTGGTCACCAGCTCGGATGAAGTCTTTGATCTGCCAGCGTTCCCCACGCGTGTGCTAGTGGTTGGGGGCGGTTACATTGCCGTGGAATTTGCAGGGATTTTCAGCGGCCTGGGGGCGGACACGCAACTGGTCTATCGCGGCGAGCAAATTTTGCGGGGTTTTGATGAGGATGTGCGAAATTTTGCGGCCGCTGAAATCGCAGAAAAAGGTGTGACAATTCATACCCAAAGTGATATTTACGAGGTAGAGAAGCTTGCGGATAATAGTCTGAGAGCGACCTTTGTAGATGGTAGGGAAATGGACGCTGATCTAATTCTTTATGCAACAGGAAGAGTGCCCCGCACGGAGGGTCTGGGCCTCGAAACTGTCAATGTTGAAGCTAATTTAAAAGGCCAGATTCTCGTCAATAAGCATTTCGAAACCTCAGAGCCCGGTGTTTTTGCCTTGGGGGATGTGACTGGGGGCATAGAACTCACGCCCGTTGCTCTGGCAGAAGGCATGGCGCTCGCCCGCTATTTGTTTGATGGGCAAGAAATTAATATGGATTACGACAATATTCCTACCGCGGTTTTTTGCCAGCCGAATATTGCGACTGTTGGGCTCAGCGAAGCGCAAGCCCGGGAACGTTTTAACGATGTTGAAATTTACCTAAGCACATTTCGGGCTCTGAAGAATACCATTAGCGGAAGCGCTCAAAAAACCCTGATGAAATTGGTTGTATCGAGAGGGGATGACAAGGTGCTTGGCGCACACATGGTTGGGCCTGATGCAGGAGAAATTATTCAGGGATTTGCGATCGCCATTAAGGCCGGCGCCACTAAAACGATCTTTGACAGCACCATAGGCATACACCCAACCTCAGCGGAGGAATTTGTCACTATGCGAACGCCCCATGGCAGAGAGTCCTCATAAGGAAGATTTCATGCCCCTTCAATATATTGCCGGACTCAGCGGTTCAAAAAGCACTCTTTGGTGCTTTCTCATCTGGTATCTTTGCATGATATCTTTGTACTTTGACAATAGCGCCATACTTTGGCTCAACTCATTCGGGTTGGCTATAGTTGTGGGCTTTGCTTTGTTTCTGAGTACAGGGCCTGCCACACTGGAACGTTTTCGGTTGAGATTCTGGGAGTCTATACGTCTTTTTATGTGCCCGTTTCTAGTGTCGAGTTTCTCTGCTTTAGTGAAAGGACAGGGTTTTATATTGTTACTGTCTCCTCGGTTAGAAGAAAATCTGCTGGCGTCTAGCTTCTGTCTCGTATTTTTGCTCGCCGTTAAAGGGCTGCAACAGCAGCGAAGCGTTCAATAGCGACAAACTGCCCTCTAAGAATAGCTTCGAGGGCAGTTTTTTGGGTACTGACAAGTTAACTCAATAGAAGGTATAAAATATCACCTTGATGTTTATAACAAGTCACGGCAGCTTGCCTCAGACACCTACACCTACACCTACAGTGTTCAGCTGTTACTAAATGACGCCCCAAGTTAAAGCTGTATGAACAGCTAAAAACCGTTGGGCTTGTTTAGCCGATTTAAATCCCCGCATAACCCGTTCTGACAGCCGCGGAGACAAATATAATTTTTCCTCAATTCGCATGCAGCGGTCAGTAATTCATTCAACCTTTCTAGACATCTAGTTTCAGTTGTGCACTATCGAGACACTAGGGAAGTTGCGTTTAAAGAATGGGAAATGGTGGTTGCCTGATATTTTATTATAAATTTTATTGGTCAAGGTGTATTAACCTGTCGATACTCAAAAGAACCATCCAGGAGCGGTCTTGATCTTCCCCCATCGGCTACAAGAAGAGCGAGAGCAGTGTCAGGGCTGTTTGCGTAACGTGCCAGGCGTGGTATTGAAATGCTTTTTTATCGCTTTTCCGAAAGCCGCCTCAGAGGCGTAACCAGCGCTTTCAGCAATGCTAAACATTGAATCATTGGTGTTTTGCAGCTTGGCCTTTGCTTTCTTCAAGCGAGTACTGGTTAAGTAGGATTTTGGCGTTTCCCCGACCATATCGACAAATTTTTGCGTAAAAGCGGTGCGCCCCATTGCAGATGCCTGAGACAGGCTCTCAACAGTCCATTTTTGATCTGTCTCCGTGTGGATCAGGTTCAGCGCCACACCTATGTTAGGGTCGGACAGTGCAGCCAAGTAGTCGTTGGAATGCTTCATCCTGAGCATGTGCACTCTGAGCATTTGAACAAACATGATTTCAGTGAGGTGATCAACGATGAGCGAGTTTCCGGGGTATGGCCCGGTTGCCTCCTCTATCAAGAGGTTCGCTAGGGCTTCCTGTCTGCGCAGATGCAGTTCACTATATGACTTGGGGCTGGCGTGCATAAAGCAGGGAAGGTTTTTGAGGAGTGGGTGTTCAACCGATGTGTCATAAGACACCGTTACACTCAGCAATACTGTCTCCTGGGAGACCTTGGGAGAATCGCCACCCGTTGATGAACGCATTTTGGGATTGTTCCCGCGGTGGCCGTTTTCGGCAGCGAAAGCAGTCACCTCGCCCGCTTTCATCAGTAAGAAATCTTTATCGTTGGTTACGTTTACAACATTCTGCGCGGTTAGTTGTTGGCTGCTGGGGCTATCACTGATCCAGTGAGCGCCTCCCGTGGCGAAGCCCACGCCATCACCCTCTTGCAACAGTATTACCT
>Ga0105356_10002482_pt1 | contig 18389 bp, 11 predicted proteins | sample GOMGulsemesocosm_3_FD_83502 | JGI IMG/M metagenome (GOLD analysis project Ga0105356, IMG submission 83502) | Methane-oxidizing microbial communities from mesocosms in the Gulf of Mexico - GOM9D Gulf of Mexico | ecosystem: Environmental > Aquatic > Marine > Cold seeps | place: Gulf of Mexico...
ATATTTTTTACTGTTGAAAGTTGCGCGGGCAATGGAATATGAATGGCTTGATCGGCATTAAACCCATCGCGTTGACCCAGTTGCCCAACCACCGTTTCCGTACCAACTATTAACGCCTCCTTTAAACCTTCAACAACATCAGCAGTACTCAAGCTAGAAATCTTAGGGCTCGATTCTTGACTGCTTTCCTTGTCGCCCCAAAAAGAATCCAACAAGCCTGATCCGGTCTCAAACCAGGACTTTTCTGCGGCCGCAACTTGCCCTGCCAACGAGCCTGCGATCACGAGCACCAATAAAGATTTAGACACTGAAATAGTTTTTACCATAATGCACTTCCTCATGCCTATCGGGTCGGATTCGTCTGATAAGGCTAGTTATAGAGTAATCACGCAAGTATACCTCCATCATTGAAACGTGAGAATGCGTCCCCATCATGATTACTCTGAATCATTGAAAACTTTAAAAAACGAACGTGTATAGCGCTTACTTTTTAAGCGTATGAAACAGCCCTTGCTAATAAAGCCGTTGGGTTAGTACACTTTGCCGACTTAAACGGACTCGTAGAAGTCCACTTTGCTGTACAGGTATCACTATATGAAAATTTTTGCTGTCCTTTCCCTGTTATTAACAGGCCTGCTTTCCACCACAGCCTTTGCCGGTATCGAACAACCCGGTGGCGAAAAGCTGATCGCCTTTGAGCCCAACCCAGAAATTTGGGAAGTCCATAACAAAGACGTGATCGAATCTAAAAGCCTGGTGTGGTTCAAAAAAGACATGCGCGCCAAGGGTCGAGTCTACGACGATTTCTACATGGTCAACATCTACAACCAATCTGAAAACGATCTGGATCACATGCGTAATCGCTATGACTTTCCCGGCCGTCGGTCCTGTGATTCCTTCGAATCCATTGATATGGAAAGCGCAGTTACAACGCCCTACACCATGATGCTGTGGCGCACGACTTGCCTGAAAGATCGTGATCCTGAAGCACGTATTATTCACGTGATCGTTATGGGTGCGCGCCATATTTACCACGTTCAAAAAGGCTGGCGCGGCGAAGTCGATCAGGCTGACGTTGCAACTTGGACAGAACGCATGAGAAACATCTTCGTTTGCGACCTGTCTCGTGAAGATGCCGCCTGCCCCGCCGGTGCAATCCCTGCCCCGGAAGCGGAGCAAGAAGCAGCACAGGCTGATGCTGAAGAAGCACTCAACAACACCGCAGCGACGATTGTAAGCAACAAAGAATAAGCAAATCAGGCCCTGTATCAGCCACGCTGGTTTAGGGCCAATTTTTTCTTCTCCCTTCCCGTTCGCTGCCTTCACATCCAAGCAAGAATAACCTTTCCACGTCCGCATCAAATAACACCTTAAAACCTGCTAGAATGCCGATTTATTTTCTGCGACGAATACTCCATGTTTTCACAGGTTATTATTATCGGTGCCGGCGCTGCTGGCTTGATGTGCGCTATTTCCGCTGCCGAACAGGGTAAGCAGGTGCTGATTCTCGATCACGCCAACAAAGCCGGCAAAAAAATTCTCATCAGCGGCGGTGGCCGTTGTAACTTCACCAACCTCTACACCGACCCTGCCAACTTTTTGAGCAACAACCCGCACTTCTGCAAATCCGCGCTCAAGCGTTATACGCAATGGGATTTTATCGCCGAAGTCGATAACGCCGAACTGCCCTGGACTGAAAAGAAACTCGGTCAGTTATTCAGCGACAATAAAAGCGAAGCCATCCTGAATATGCTGCTGGAACGCTGCGCCCAGCTGGGTGTAAAAATCCAACTCAATTGCAGCATTCAAAGCATCAAAAAAAATGAAGAAGGCCAGTTTTTAATCAACAGTACGCTAGATGATTTTCAAAGCAGCGCTCTCGTCATCGCCACCGGCGCCATGTCGTTTCCGACCATGGGTGCCAGCGACTTTGGTTTACGCATCGCCCAACAGTTTGGCTTAAAGGTAACCGCCACCGCTCCCGGACTAGTACCCTTCACCTTCGACGGTCCCGAGAAAAAACGTTTTGATGGCTTGGCCGGTGTCAGTATCGAAACCCGCATCGAATGTAGCGAACAGTCCTTTTATGAAAACATCCTCTTCACCCACAAGGGTTTGAGCGGCCCGGCAGTACTACAGATTTCATCCTATTGGCAGCCCGGCAACAGCATCACCGTTTGCTGTCTGCCCAATATCGAGCTGTTCGATGAGCTGAAAAACCACCAGCAAACCTCCCCCAACAAGCAGTTACAAACCATCCTGCAACAATATTTTCCGCAGCAAGTTGTCAACAGCTTCTGCCACGAAACAGACACCCAAAGACCACTACAAACCTACAAACACAACGAACTTGAATACATCGCCAACCTCTTTCAAAACTGGCAGTTTATCCCCAGCGGCACCGAAGGCTACAAAAAAGCCGAAGTCACTTTAGGCGGTGTTGATACCGACGAAATCAGCTCAAAAACCTTTGAAGCAAAAAATGTAAAGGGACTGTATTTTATCGGCGAAGTGCTGGACGTCACCGGCCATTTGGGCGGCTTTAATTTCCAGTGGGCCTGGGCCAGCGGCTGGTGTTGTGGGCGGGCTTTGTAGTTGTCGGTTTACATTTAAATTTTAGACAATTACATTAAATTTCAGACAAACTCTGATTGTCTGAAATTTAAAACCTAACAAATATCCCATGACCCTAGACACTCCGAATGGTAAAAATTAACCATGGGAGGAAGCATGAACAAACGTCGTCAATTTACAGAATAATTCAAACAAGAGGCTACTGCTCAGGTAACTGAGATCTGCAAACATTTCCTGTCTTCATTTTAGTCCCTCTTCTACGAAGAAAAAGACGGGTATGCTCTTATGTCCTAGCTCAGTATTCTCTTTGATCACTTCTTCAATGACGGCTCGTCAATATTGCCCGCCGTTAATCAGTATTTGTGCATCATAGAAATAGAAAGGGAGCCCATATTTTAATCAATTCCAGCATCCTACATATAGCGGCTCAGACATACTAGCCACTATTTTGTCGCTCCCAAGCTCTAACAGGCTTCACTAAAATCCACCGTAATCCCGAAGAACGTCTCCTGATATCCACGGCGGTCTTTTGAAGCCAGTGACTAATCAAGAGATTGATAATCTCTCATCTCGGTAGGTAACCTAGAAAATTGGTTGTTGAAACCAGTAAGCAGCTTTTTGACGCCAGCATTAAGGCTGTAAATTTAAAGGCATTTAAGAATGATATAAAAAGTGCGGTGAAAGGCTTATTTGATTTCGGGGATAATAATTTTGATCCTGACTTGGTGCTGTTACCATGAGGAGTGCTGTTAACAGTATAACTATCTACCTAAGTCGAGATTTTCATATATCAAAAGGTGTCGTTTTCGGACACAACTCAGCACTCGCTTTTGGCGGTAACTATGGCGTTCATACATAAAACAAAATATGATTAGAAAGCAATTAATCAACAAATTCTCTCTTCTGAAAAGCACTAAACTCAGGCCGTCGAGCCGAATCAATCAAATAAGTACTAAAGTTTTCTCATACCCAAACGATAACATTAAAGGACGTTAGGACGACGAGCAACAAGGATAAAGCTGTGCCCCCCCCAGCCTCCTTTGTACACCCGGTAGTCGTAACACATGATGGTTAAGAAGGATTCCCATGTTTAAATTATTGAAGAATAAAAAAAATACTCTTGAATCAGAAATTCAACTACTAGATGACTCTAAATCAGAGCTGGAGTTGATGCTACAGTTCGAACGGGAGTCCACAACCCGTTTCACAAAAATGATTGAAGATATGCCCGTTTGTGTTATGACCTGTGACCTACAGGATTTCAAGATTAATTACGTAAATAAGGCATCGCTAAAGGCTCTAGCAAATATTGAACATGTCTTGCCAATCAAAGCCGCAGAAATCATGGGGCAATCGATAGATGTTTTTCACAAGGTGCCGGAGCGTCAACGCACATTATTGCGTGACCGATCCAACTTACCCTACAACACGATTATAAGCGTTGGAGATGAAAAGCTAGATCTGCTGATAACGGAGTTATCTGACTCTGAAGGACGTTACACGGGAGCAATGCTTACTTGGTCTATCGTCACCGATAAAATCAAGCAGGACAACGATAACTCTCTACTACGGCAGATGCTGGATGAAATTCCGGTTAATGTGATGGCCGTTGACAAGGATACTCTGGAGCTCAGCTATCTTAACAAGACCAGCATGGACACACTCAGAAGCGTCCAACACCTGTTACCTATACCTGTCGATCAGCTCCCGGGCACCTGCATTGATGCCTTTCATAAAACCCCGTCCCACCAGCGTGCGCTATTGGGGAATCCAGCAAACCTACCCTACCAGGCATCAATTAACTTGGGGGATCAATCACTCAGCTTGCGAGCCGCCGCTGTTCACGACACAGATGGCAACTATAAAATGGCGATGGCAACCTGGTCGGTTGTCACTGAACATGTCGCTATGGCAGATAACTTGGAACAGGTTGCCACTAGCTTGACTGGAACCGTGAGCCAACTTGAATCCTCTGCTCAAAACATGAAAGAAAATGCGGTAAACGCCCAGCATCGTACGACAGGGGTCGCCGCCGCGTCGGAAGAGTTATCGACGACTATTTCTCAAGTAGCTCAACAGTGTCATGATGCGGTCCGTATTGCAGATACCGCAATGGAAGAATCAACACGCTCCGTTGACAGAGTTAATTCTTTAGCCACATCGGTACAAAAAATCGATGAAGTTTCTAATATGATTCAGGAAATTGCCGCTCAAACTAATCTCCTAGCCTTGAATGCTACTATTGAAGCGGCCAGAGCTGGCGAGGCAGGCAAGGGGTTCGCTGTCGTTGCCGGCGAAGTGAAAGCATTAGCCAATCAAACAGCCGAAGCTACCTTGCAGATTTCCCACCAGATTGCTGACATACAAAAAGCCACGTCTGATGCTGTGGAAAGCAATGAGATGGTGGGACGTACAATTGAGCAAATTAATGAGTTTGTGTCGGCCATTGCTCATGGCATGGAGCAGCAATCTATTGCTACAACGGAGGTTAATGAAAATATCTCAGCCATTTCGGAGACATCTGCACTGGCCGAAAGAGTCTCTTCTGATGTTTTGGATACTGCAAATGGCTTGACTGAAGATGTTACGACGATGCAAAAAGAGGTTGGCCTCTTTATTGAAAGTACTAGACTATAAAACGACTCTAAGAGCCCCCTCTCCAGGTAAGTGAGGGGGCTCTTTAATGAGGTAAAGTCGATTCGTAAAATAGCTTTTACTTAGGCCCTATTATTTTTTTCTACCATAATTTTATCTAGGGCATTAAAAACGCCTTCACTGCCTCTCTCCATGCTTTCCAGAGCAGTACGTAAAGCTTTAGTGTCCAGCTGAGAGTTAGATAATAACTCGAATACTTGTTTCGTTTTTTCGTGAACCTCCGCATGAGGCCTTTCCATGGAACCAAATGAACTCAGATTAGAAAAATTATTTCTTCCTTCACCTTGGTAATACCATTTACCAAGCCTACAGTTATGATGATCAACATACTCAAACACTTCCTTGTTTTCTAGCACCGAAAGGTAAGTGTTAACTTTCCATATAATATGATCCAGCTTAGCCAGGCTCATAAAAATCCGATCATTAGTGCTTGATACATGCTTGATGGATAACTGATTTGAGTGATTTGTAAGCTCAAGCTTAGATTCAAACTCTCGAATGATGCTACTGATGCTCGAGCACATATCAGCTGACTCAACCATACTTTCACTGACCTGCTTACTGTGCTCAGTGATGGATGAAATTGCTATAGAGGTATTCTTGGCCGCTGCTTTTGTCTGCTTGGCGAGCTCTTTCACTTCGCTCGCTACAACAGCAAAGCCTTTGCCTGCCTCATTGGCTCTAGCCGCCTCTATTGAAGCATTAAGTGCAAGAAGGTTTGTTTGGTCTGAAATAACAATAATGTCTTTTAGTAGCAGCGTTATATTATCGATCGCACCAGACATTGAATCTGTTTTTTGTTGAGAATGATTCACCTGTTCATCTAAGTGTACGACCTGATGACTAATTTGCTGAGAGTTTACGACTAACTCAGAAAACTCCCCTTCAAGTTGCTTAAAATTCTCAAGCGCGTCTTGATTGATAATCACAGATTCGGCCAAACTAGCCTGCACATTTGAAAGAGCGGCTTTCAGGTATCGGTTTTCATCTTTGACGATTTTCAACATAGTTGCATCGTCGATTGCTTGTTTTGTCATGTGTAAATCTACTGTATGTATATTATTGGATGTGCCGATAATAGATCGCACCATTAAATTTTTCTTGCTTAAATTGCTCACTAACCCCTAAAAGATTCTCTGGCCCTCCAAGCACCAGACACCCGTTCACAGATAACTGCCGCGCAAGGTTTTGGAATAATTTCTTCTTGTCCTGTTGCTGAAAATAACAAGAAACGTTCCGGCAGAAAATAATGTCATAGTCCCCTTTCCCGAATGTAGGAGCCAGTAAATTACCCTGCTTAAAAGTAGCCATCGACCGTATTTCTTCCGACAACTGATAATGATCATTCGTCGTCCGCGTAAAGTACTTTTTGACCTGCTCAGTCGTTAGGCCACGACTAATTTCAAAATGGTTATACTCAGCTTTTTTGGCCTTAGCGATAGCCTCACCTGAAATATCGGTACCGGTTATTTTAATATCGCTCCGTTTAATGTCTTTGAAGGTATCGTTCAAAGCAATACATAAGCTGTACACCTCTTGCCCAGTCGAGCAAGCACCACACCATATTTTAATTGGAGTCTTAATATTTCGGTTCAAAAGGTCGGGTAATAACTTATTTTTGAACAGTTCAAAAGGAGGCTTATCTCGAAAAAAGTGAGTCTCGTTAATTGTCACTGCGTCAATAATTGCCTCAAGAACCGATGAGTTTCCTTGCAATGCCGCTTGATGAAGCATTGCAAAAGAGGTGTAACTGAAACGAGTCAGAACGGGTCGCAACCTGTTTTCAAGCAAATACGCTTTAGTTTTATCAAAATTAATGCTTGTAAGCGTTTTTATAACGTTTGTGAGCGAATTCAACTCCGCATCGGTTAAAGAAATATGTTTAGATGCTAATACCATGAATTATTAATCTCGTATTTTCCATAGCCAAATATTTGCACCTCCGTGTGTTGGTTGTCTCGATTCCTTGAGATCAGAAGCCTTAAAGACCAATATATTCTATGACCTTATTCGCCAATTGATTCAAGGGAATCTCTTCGTCGACTAGGCCAGCATCTTTGGCTGATTTCGGCATGCTATAAGCGACACAGCTCGCCTCATCCTGAGATAAAACAGAGGCACCTTTGCTTTTTAAAAGGGTCAAGCCTCTGGTACCATCCGAGCCTAGTCCCGTCATAATCAGCGCCAATACATTTCCCGTGAAGACATCCGCCACGCTATCAAACAGATAATTTACAGATGGTTTGGCATGCTCATCTTTATCGTCATCCGTAATCTGAATTTTTGCGGCAGAGCGACTACCAGCAATTTTCATTTGATAGCCACCCGGGGCAATATACACTTTATCTGGGTATAGCAGATCTCCATCCTCAGCTTCAACAACCGTTAAGCTGGTTTTTTTATCCAGGGATTCCGCCAAACTTCGAGTAAACAGTTTTGGCATATGCTGAACGATAAGAACGGGGATGCCCAAGCGCTCAGGGAAGCCTTGAAAAAGTTGAGTCAACGCTTGCGGCCCTCCCGTCGAGATTCCGATCACCAGCACTTTGGGAGGCTTTCTAGCAAGCTTTACCGTATGGCTGGCGGGGATCTTTTCTAAAACCGGCATTGGCTTTGACCTTTCAGCTACCGAGCCCCGGGCAAGACGCGCGGTAGATCTGCTGACCCCCGTCACAAGTAGCTCTAATCTTTCTTTAACAAGCTCAGATGAATGTTCAAGATTTTGATTAGCCGGTTTTGTAATGAAATCAAACGCTCCCAACTCAAGCGCAGCAATGGTTGCTTGACTGTGGGACGTTGTGACTGAGCTAATAACAATAACCGGGATATTTATATTATTTTCCTTTAACGCTTTAAGCACCCCGATTCCATCGAGCACTGGCATTTCGATATCTAAAGTAATTAAGTCCGGTTGTAATTTTTTAATTTGAGTTAATGCATCGGAACCATTATTAGCGGAACCGATATATGAACAGCTGGGTGTGGCCTCAACAATGCGCTTTAGAAATACGCGATAAAACGAGCTATCATCGACGACAAGCGTTTTTAGAGGCTTCATCAGGCAGCTTCGCCAAATAAAGCTTTCTCTATATCCAAAATGCCAATGAGCTTATCTTCTTTTTTGTACATTGCTTTGAATATTTGTGCTTGAATGCCATCCATATTTCCCGGGACTGGTATGATATCGTCGGCTGACGCCTGTACGGAATCGACCACCTTCTCCACTAACAGTCCCAACAATTCATCCTTAAATTCTACGGCAATAATCCGCATATCCGAACGAGCCTCCAAAGGGGCAAAACCGCAGCGAATATTCATATTGATTACAGTGACGATTTTTCCTCTGAGATTGATCAAACCTTCAATATCCGCTTGTGGCATACGCACTTTAGTAATGTTCGGCAGGTTAATAATCTCTTGAATCTCTCTCATCGGTAACCCGCAAAGCAAGTTTCCAACTTCAAAAACAATCATTTCCAATTGTTCATCCGCAATTTGTGTATTCATCTATCGCTCTCAATGTGGAACATTATGATTAAACTTTGGTTATCCCACAGAGGCTGTATCAAACTGAGGCTCGGGGGGGCTCACTTTGATTAGCCTTGAGCACGCACCAATAAGCTTTTCGTGATCTAATTTAACCTGGTATTCACTAAAGCCTGCAGCAATACCCTCACTTTCGGCATCATGTCCTGCTAATGAGGTTACCGCAATAACAGGTAGGTCAACCCACCGCTCTTGGCTTCTGATAGCCTTAACCATTTCCAGTCCGTTCATGCGGGGCATTTCAATGTCAGAAACAATCATCTGAATATCCGGATTTTGCTCCAGCACTTCCAGCCCCTCTAAACCATCCATTGCAGTCAAAATATTATAACCATGCTTCTCAAGGCCCGTTTTAATTTGCTTGAGGAAAAAAGGCGAGTCTTCAACAAGTAAAATAGTCACGTTTGTATTATCTTGAGTGATACTTTCATTGGCTAAACTGTTTGATAGTTCAGGGGATTCCAGCTCTAGAAGCTCATGCGGATCAATCAATTGAACAATTTTATTGTCCAACACAAATGCCCCCATAATTCCTGGTCTGCGATAACTAAGATCATCGATACCGCTTGAAATGTTTACAATATCATTTACTTGTGACGCCGCGATGCCAATTTCATGCCCTGCCACAGAAAATACAACGACATAAAAACTATCCGAATCAGGTCGTTGGCTGCAGCCTGATATGGTATCTATTGGCATCAACTGTAATATACCTTGCCTATAACTAATGGCTTGATGTCCTCCAATTTGTTGCACAGATGATGCCGCTACTTTTTCAATACGCGATACTAGTTGCGAAGGAATTGCAAAATGCTCATTCTCACCATTTTCTATCAACAGTAGCAATTGATGATCTGACTGACTGTTTTCCTGTTCGGCATCATTGTGTAATTCTTTTTGAACATCGTGCGACTCACGCAGTTCCAGAACCTCTCGAATACCTGCAATGTCTAAAATAAGAGCAACTGAGCCATCGCCTAAAATTGTTGCTCCCGCATATTCACGACTCTGACTAAAATGTTTACCTAGCGGTTTAACCGCTATTTCAGCCGAATCAAGCAACTCATCAACAATGATGCCGTATTTAAATTCGCCAGCAGCCACAACGACAACATTAATGGGTGTGGGCCGATGAGCTTTCCCATTGCTGGTATCAGAAAGCGTATTACTGCTATCTCGGGAAGATGTGTGCTTGAGCTTATTCTGAGTTTGAGACTTACTATTTAAATGATTTGTTTCTGTTTCAGCATTCCGAGAATGGAAATCCAGCAGATCCTGTAATTGTATTACCGGCAGAATTTCACCTCGTATTCTCAATACGGTGGCGTCCCCAATATGTTCAAGCCGGTTACGAGTATCTCCAGGCTTTATTCGCACTAGCTCAACTAAGTTTATTTGAGGGATAGCAAAAGGCTGATTTTTCTCCATCATCAATAGACTAGGAATAATCGCTAGAGTTAAGGGCAGTTTAATGCGAATAGTGGTTCCTTGGCCTAGCACTGAATCCATATCAATGATCCCGCCCACTTTCGACAGGTTCTGCTGGACAACATCCATCCCTACGCCACGACCGGAAATATCCGTCACTTTTTCCGCTGTCGAGAAGCCCGGTTTAAAAATCAAACGGATAACTTCTTTCTCGCTCATTTGCTCCAGCTCTTCAGCAGTGTGCAACCTATTTTCCAGTGCCTTTTGCTTTACTCGCTCGCAATTTATGCCCGCGCCATCGTCCTTTATTTCTATGACCACTTGCCCTGCCGCATGATAGGCATGTAATTGAAGGGAGCCGTGCTTAGATTTTCCTTTGGCAAGCCTGTCCTTAGGTGTTTCGATGCCGTGATCAATTGAGTTCCGTATTAAATGCGTGAGTGGGTCTCCAATGGCTTCAATGATGGTTTTATCCATATCGACATCTTCGCCACTAATCTTTAAGTCAATCGACTTTCCAACTTGCTTAGAAAGATCACGTACAATTCGTTTAAACTTGTTAAAAACAATCCCCACAGTTTGCATGCGTGTTGACATGATGGCTTCTTGCAACTCGGAGGTGATTGCGTCAACACTCTGTATCGACGTTTGAATAAGAGCGGGCTCATCTGAAGCTGCACTGCTTATAAGCTCGTTCCTAGTCAGCACCAGCTCACCTGCAAGAGCCATGAGTTTATCTAGCAGCTCAATATTAACCCGTATACTTTGTTCTTTTCCTCGCGCGGCACTATTCGCAGGCTTGTCGGAAGATGGAGTCTGATTCTTTAAGCCTTCCTGAGGTGCGGACTCAGTAACCATTTCAATATTTTGAGAACTCACTTGACCAGTGGAAGCCTCCACCTCTAATGGAGCGGTAGGTTCAAGCATTTCAGCTGGCAACTCTTCTACTGTCGAGGAAGCACTTTGCTCAATATCAGCCCCTCCTGCAGGAGAGTCATTACCATTAAGAATGGCCTCCAACTTGCCCATGCTTTCAGATATATCCTGACCTCGCGACGAATCTACATCATTAATCATCTGCGTAAGAATATCGGAAGAATCCAGCAGTACTGATACTATTTCTGGCGTTGGGGTCAGCTTAGAATTTCTGAATTGGTCCAGAATGCTTTCCATAACATGAGCCAAGTTTTGTACTTCATCCAGCGTAAAAAATCCTGCCCCTCCTTTAATGGAGTGCAATGTGCGGAACACTTGGTTAATGAGCTCTATATCAAGATCGGCTCCGTTTTGCTCAATTTGCAGAAGGTTCTCTACGATGCCATCAAGATGCTCGCGTGACTCTTGAATAAATAGTTGAAGGATCTCATCATCTTCGTCCATGTCGAACATAATTTCTCTCAATTCTTCTTATTGTTGTTGTTAAAGCGGGCAGTTTCCCGGAGATTTAGATACGCCGAATGATAGTTAACGTATTTAATATGTCTCCTGCTTTTATATCGTCAGATTAGCTCTGATCTTTAGGATAGTTGAGAATACATTGAAATAAAGGTTAGATAGCCCTTTAGCCTAAACACTCCACATACATGACATAGATCACGCCCCTCCTGCCCCCCTTTACCTGTTGCTCATAAAGTCCGGAACCATCCAAATAGATACACCTTTTTATTGATCGGGACACAAGCTTGCCCAACCAAAATCTCTACTAACTCCATTCAGCCCTAGATATAATCGGATTTTGCTTGAATAGCCCCTATAACTATAGACAATCAACTATGCTGAAATTAGGCTCAGTTAAAGCATTCTTGCATTGCACATAAATTAAAATAAATTTGAGCGTTTGATGGCATGTCTTATCACCACGATCTAAACAGAGAGTTGTTAATAAATAATCGCCACGGGCGATTTTTGACAAGCCCCATAATAGAGCTCGCTACAAGGTAGAGAAGAACACATGCTTAAAGCGTTACAAAATTTGGTAAATGGCAAACAACTTCGCCAAGAAGAGACCGGGTTATCTAAGGGTGAAGCTGCCCCTTTAACAGGAGCCCAGCATACAGCTGATCATGCTAAAACAGAAAACCAGATAATGGTCAGCCAATCTCTCGAGAAAATGATTCAATTTGACTTCAGCAAGCCAAATGTTTTCCCCGAAGGGTTAATTGGTGAATCTGCTAACAATCTAAGGCAAAGTATTGGCGGCACTCTAAATCAACTACAAAAACAAGTCGCCCTCTTCAATGCTTCAACCGGCCAGCTGTCCAGCCTTTCCTCTAATCTTATGAGCGGAGCCTTGGTTGTACGCAATGATGCCACATCCGCCTCTGATTCAGCCTCTATCGTCAATAGTCATATAAATGAAGTATCTGAGGCCATCGGCGAACTCGGCACTAGCATGAACTCAATTGCCGAAACAACTACCCTCTATCGAGAGGACGTATCGACCATTAGCTCATCAACTGAAGGGTTGAGAATAGCCTCACAGGAGATCGCAGAAAATACTGTTCAAGCAAAAGCCATTAGTGAACAAGCGGTTTCTGAGGTGGAGCACGCCATTCACCAGGTGAGCGAACTTGAGCATGCCGCCGCTGAAATCACGCTGGTAACCAATGCCATTTCCGAAATATCCGAACAAACTAAATTACTAGCACTCAATGCGACCATTGAGGCGGCAAGTGCCGGTGCCGCGGGTCGCGGCTTTGCGGTGGTTGCCGGCGAAGTTAAAGAGCTGGCCTCACAAACAAGCGCTGCAACAGACAACATTAAACAAAAAGTGGACGTTATCCAGAAGGCAGTCGCCCTCTGCATTAATGCAATTCAAAATATTAACAATGTCATCGGAGATGTCAGTGGCATTACCAATGTGATTGCCTCAGCCGCGGAAGAACAAACAATCACCACCCGTAATATGGCTGAAAGCCTGAATGACGCCTCAGAGAAAGTTAACGCCATTAGTACCAGCGTGAATGAGGGCGTAAAAGCCGTTGAAGACATCAACTGTAACCTCTCTAGCAGTGTAGACCAAATGAGCACTGTAACGAGCGCTATACAAAACATAGCTGCCCAGGCTACAAATATTCACAGTAACAGCAATGTTGCATTCGCACAGGCTGTTGAAGTGTCGCAACATTCAGAGGATTTACTGTTCGACTTCGATGCATACCAATTTGAACCGGGCATGGCGGGCGGAGAAAACACTCGTAACGGCTTATTTCAATTTTCGCCAAAATACAGTGTCCTCGTAGATGACATGGACCAGGAGCACATCCAAATTTTTGATTTTGTAAATCAAATACACCAGCAAATCAAGGATCAGGCTTCCATAGTAAACATCTTACAGACCTTTAAACGCTTAGCGAGCTTTACAGCCCAGCACTTTGCTACCGAGGAAGCATTATTATTGAAACACTCGTACCCCGGTCTCGATGCCCAGAAACGCGCCCACATTAAGCTACTGAACGAAGTTGGCGTCTACATCGAAAAAATTGAACAGGGTGAGGACGTCAATCTGATTGGCGTATTGATGTTTTTGAACAACTGGCTCAAAGAGCACATTTTAAAAGATGACCTGCAATACGGTCAATATTTTCAAGAACGAGGTATTCATACCTAAAAAACTATTTAATGGGGCCTGTTCGACAAGGTTCAGGCGCCCATTAAAGAGCAGGGTTATCCAAGCATTTTCGCTTTATTAATTAAGTCCAGTGCAATTTTTTCCATTGCCTTAGCTGCCGGTGATTCTGAAGCGTATAACGCTATGGGCAGATACTCACTAACTGATTGCTCAACATTCGGGTCACTAGGTATTTCTCCAAGCAAAGGAAAATTGTCCACGCCAACATACGTACGTAATAATTTTTGAAGCTGTAATAGGTACATGTTCTTTTTCTTAGGCTCGACCCTATTAAAAACCAATAATGGTTTAAACCCTTTAACTGCCGCTACCGAAGAGGCTTTTTTCCCCTCATCGGCCTTTTCTGCAAGAGCAAAGATCTCATCAACACTTTGGATATTCGTTTTCGTAATTGTTTTTCTAATCTCATCTCGAGCCAGAAATACTGATAATGCTTTGCGAATAACCCCCAGCTTTACAAAACGATACAGGTCAAGTACCGCTGTCGGCTCAGCGGTGGTAATACAAATATTGAAATCCGCCATCATAAAATAATCGAGGGTATCAAAACTTGTGCCCGCTCCAACATCAATAATCACAAAGTCAGCATCCAGCTTCTTTATATGTCTGATTAATTTCTGCCTTGATCCAGTTGGCAAACTGGCGGTAAACATCGATTCTCCCATACCCGGGATAAGCCGCAAATTGTTAAATTCACTTAACTCAAGGGCAGTATCTTGTAACGACTCTACCCGGCGAAGCATGAAACCTGCGAGCGTATGCTTCGGCCTAAAATGCCCAAGCAAAATGTGACAATCAGCACCGCCTGCATCTAAGTCGACAAGTGTGACTTTAAAACCTTTAGCCGCGAGAATTACTGCAATGTTTGAACTTAATACGCTTTTCCCAACGCCACCTTTCCCAGAACCAATAGAAATTAGCGTAGTCACCTACCTCTTACTCCCACATAAATAGCCATTATTTTAATTACCATTCCTTTGCGTTGAGTAAAATCGGCCAAAATCATACTAAATCCCCCGATAAAACACCACCAGCGGCAATATCAGCAAGCATTGTGAGCTTCCCTCCATAAAACCCCTTGCGGCATTTATAGCCGATTCGGCTTTGATACTGGCTTGCTGACAGGGTCTTGCTACCTTGTTGGGGCTGCATCAACGCCCAGCTCCTGAAGATTGGCATGGAGTTTACGGTTAGCCATAGACATATCCGCTTTCCATCCGCAATTTCTTCAATGTCGCCATTAACGACTCATTGCTTTGTCTACGTGCTGATTTAGGTGTCTCGAGCCAGGCATAGTAACCACTGCGCTCAATTCATCGTTCGCAACATAACGTGCGGACTGTGAATTGCTGGCATTGAGATTTCACAAAAGCATACTTTGTCACATAAATCCTAAAAAACGGAAAAATATCAGTTCGCGGTTTCTTTCTGGTCCATTACCACAACATATCGCATCAGACTTTCTTCGCCACTCCATGTTTTTCTTTATCCTTCGAATGACGCAAAGACTCGATAACGATGAGTCCGCGTCAAGACCTAGTCCTTCTCAATTGTCGAGAAAGTAACGTTAAGTGCACACAAAGAACCATTCTCCCAATAAATCGCTCACAAAAACTATCTACAAGGCACCCTCAAGTCACTCAAAAATGCATCTTTTTCTAACAACCGTTCTAAGGTTTACCAAACACGCCAAAGCTAGCCCATGCAGCTGGATGACTAAATCTTGTGCGACTGGAAATCATTAATTTCATCGCTCCACTCATTGCAGAAAAGTTATCGACCTCTTGATTATCCAGGCCCGCATAGAAATTCGTCATTAGCTCTTTAGTCGCGTCATCATGAACCTTCCAATAAGAGGCTACGACTGTAGGAACTTTGGCATGAGCAAACGCCCGAGCTAAAGTTGCATACTCCAAACCAGAATTTCCAATACCTGATTCGCAAGCTGACAATACAACCAGGTCGGTTTGCTCCAGATCCAGCGTTGAAATATCAATTACATTTAATCGATACTTATCCGCTAACAGCAAATAACTATCTTGCGGTGACTCCGTATTTAAAACGCCATGTGTTGCGAAATGAATTACGCGTGCGCCATCTAACTCTTTAACGACGTTATCATACGAAGCCTGCTCACCTTGAAGCACCATTTTTTCATCACCAAACGAACCGGCAATCACTGACACTTCTTGTCGAGCTCCTGGTAATGAACCATCTGGATCAGCCACAAATAAACCACCATCACTAAACGAATCAGAGTGATGCATTACAAGATTAAAATGATACATCGAAGGCAGAATACCAATATTGTATCGCTCAACAGCATATTCAATTTTAGGTGTCACTTGCCGGATCAAAGCGGAGAAAGGCACGTAGGTTAATGCACCTACAGGAGTGATGAAGACCTGCTCTTTACCTTCCAAGTCATTTTCCACCGGCCTAATGAGGTGATGGTAAAGCCAGGCAAGATGATTTATATGCGAATCGCCTTTCACCTTGATTTTACTGAGTAGCGACCCATCATCCCTACGTTTTATTCCTCGCTCGGAGCTTCTCAAGTCAAGTTTCAAGGTCTGCTTTCGCAAAATAGCAGCGGCTTCTAGGCTCATTTTTTCTAGTTCATCTTTAGATACATCCACTTGTCTAATAATAGCGCCTGTATTTGTCACCACTTGAATAAGCAATCTATCTTTTGTTGGCATGTATTGAATCAACGCCTGATTTTCACCAAGTTTTTTATGCATTGCCGAAATTTCGCGCGGATCCATTTTGAGCATCTGGAATAATCCATAATGATTTTTTTCCAGATTTGCCAATAACTTTTGTCGGCTACGTTCACGTGCTTTTAGTCGTTTTTTAAACTCATCTGCCTGAGAATTATCTAGCTCGTTATCGCCATTAGCAGTGTTTTTATTTTCCGAGTTCCCAAGACTTGCTGGGAGTAAATTATTTTCAATATCGGCTATTTCGCTCTGCAATTGCTGGTAACGTTTAACCAGCATCCCTTGCTCGGTATCCTCTTTTATTTTAGATAAAAACACATCCCGAACTTCCTGTTGCTGCGCCACATCAAAGTCCACAAACGCGACTTGCCCACGGTGATTATCATTTAACAAAGAAGCAACACCTTGGGATTCATATACCAACAGCCCCAAGTCCGTACCCACATAGATATTCCCAGATTTATCTGCAGACACAGTGTGTACTGTTCTTGCACCATATTGCCCCAAGGCCTGATCATCAGGGAGCAGTTGGTTTAACCGATCAGGGTAGAACCACTGTCCTTCGTGATAAACCGTTACGCCACCCGCTGAAGGGAATAACCAGGTATTATCATCACCAAGCTGAGCACCTTTTTGCCCCAGCCAAATCATTGATGATTTTTCTTTCATTTCCGTATAGGTAGGGTCATTCAGATCACTAAAGGATTCTCTACGTCCGTTCTTTTCACGAGCAAAGTCACCATTAGTAGCAACAATTGCCGTATCTTCATTTATCTTGGTGTAACCCGTAACAAACCAAGCACCGTCTTTCCCCGCATTTGTAAAGACTCCCTCTTTCCATTCAAGAACACCACCCTCCAGGTCCACTCCCTGATGGCTTAGATGCCTTTCGTTTGAAGCGACGACTTTAATTGTTCCTGAAAAATCCTCATAAATGCGATAAATCTTCTGGCTACGCGATGGGAATTTATCCGAATCGATAAAGTAGTTATATTCCTCTGGCTCCTCCATACCTTCCTGATGCCGAAAAACACTAGCGCCAGCTGCTGCCCAAATATTTTGATTAGAATCCACAAAGATATCATTTAACGTCCCATGCCATTTATCACCTTCAACATTCTGCTCAGTTGAAAACAACTGCTGAGCGCTTTCCTCTCCCTGCTTAAAGCGAAGTATCTGACTACCATCATTAGTAATGAGGTTACCTTGAGCATCCTGTCTTAAATATTTCGCATTAGCAGAGGCGAAATACTGGGGTTCTTTGTCTTCACTATTATGGTCAATATAAAGAATCTCTGACCCTGTTGCGATATAGGTTATCTCAAGGCTGTCATCAACTAACGTGTCATAAACCCGCCCAACTTTGTACTGCTGTACATTAGATGGCTGATACGCGTAAACACCATCACTGGTGGCAACAACAATGTCGCCATTAGTACTGACAGCTGATGTTTCAGGACCTGCCGTCAGACCACCACGCCCCATTTCGAAAGGTAGCGGCATAGACTGAAAGTAATAATCATTAAATACATTAATGCCAAGATCGGTATTAATAACCAGCGTGTCACCTTCCCCTTGCACCGGCCAAACATTTAATTCATGTATCTGTTTTGAATGTAACAAATCGCTTTCAAGTGCGATAAATTCGGCCTCGGAAACATGCCAGTTTTCGTTGTCAACCTGAATACTTGCCGTATACAACCTGCCATGGTAATCCTCCCCTTTTTAGTGGGCTCCAAAAGTAGAGGTTAGGCCGCCATTAGCGGTGGTTTACCGCCGTTGGCTTTATGTGGCCGTTCGTGATTGTAAAACCATAACCACTGCGTTGCATA
>Ga0105356_10002485_pt1 | contig 18384 bp, 15 predicted proteins | sample GOMGulsemesocosm_3_FD_83502 | JGI IMG/M metagenome (GOLD analysis project Ga0105356, IMG submission 83502) | Methane-oxidizing microbial communities from mesocosms in the Gulf of Mexico - GOM9D Gulf of Mexico | ecosystem: Environmental > Aquatic > Marine > Cold seeps | place: Gulf of Mexico...
GTGAACTATGCTGGTGCTATCTCAGCAAACGGCGGCGACGGTATTGAGCGCGCAGGCAACGCCGGTAGCTTCTATAGCCTAGCTTCAATGGCAAACAACATAGCAGGTAGTATTTCCCTTAACGGTGGTAACGCCACAGCAGACGAGAACTCAACTTTTGATACCCAAGGTGGTGATGCTGGTGTTGCTTTGGTTCAAAGTGATGACTATATTGCATCCTTTACCGCAACTCTATCGGTTATCCCGGGGACAGGTGATGAACCTGGCCGTGAAGGCGGAGTTCTAGTCAATGCTGATTGCCAGCAAGGTACTTGCAATGATAGAGATGAAAACCTTTTTAACTAATTAAGGCTTTTATTCAACTGAATGGGCAGAATTATCTGCCCATTTTTTGATATTAAATATTATGAAAACAGTATTAATTTCCCTCCTCTACATTTTTATCTCTCAATCTTGCTTAGCCAGTAACTCTACAGCCATAACATTTGATGCTATCAGTCAGAACTACCAACTCTCTCAAGACAGTATCCAAGCTCATGAACTCTTATCATTTGTTGGCCTTACGTCAGGTCTGGAAATTCGTTTTGCTCCTAGCCTAGCTCAAGAGACATATCAGCTGCCTAAAAGATTAACCGAATCAGAGCTATTGCGTTGGTTAGCCAATACCTTTTCCACAGTGCAACACTACAACCAACAGCAACAGTTAATATCCCTCACGATTCTCCCCAAAGGCCAATATCAAAGTGAATCACTGATCTTAGCAAATGATCCTATCAACGAAGGAAAAGCCCACAAGCTTGAACAAACCAATGAAACTGCAAAAGGGCGATTCCAACTGCGACTTAAAGAGTTTGATCAACAACTACAAGCCAGAATTGAGCAGCAAATTGAACGCAGTATTGAACGTGAAGAAAAGATTAAAAGCCGCACCAAGCAACGAGATCAGCAGAAAGCCGAGAAACAAACAGTACTCGCAAATAAGTTGCGATCATTAAAAAGCAGTGACCCTGAATTGTATGCTCGTATGCTCGAAATCAACCAAGGTCGATATCTTGGGTTAGAAGCTGAAATTCTGTCGGACACTCACTAAACGAGTGGATTAACATCAAATAAAACAAGGACCTATAAAGGATTTCTGGCCTAACACTAGACTCGGCTTACAGAACCGCATACCATTGCCTAATTCTCAATGACCACCCTTAGCTCAGCTGGATAGAGTGCGCCCCTCCGGAGGGCGAAGTCACAGGTTCGAATCCTGTAGGGTGGGCCATTCCTTTCTGTACTTCTATCTAACGCTAAACCCTCATCCAAACGTACCGACTAAAGTCTTACTCCTGCTAAACACAATTGCCAAAAGATACATTACCCCTAAGTAGATTTAGATTCGCTTAACGAGCGTAATATGCGATTTTCGTATATGCCTTAACCCTTTGCGGCCAAGTATTACTGCTAAGCTGAATTTACTAAGTAGAATTTGAAAGGTATTCCAGCCGAATAACTAATATCCAGAAAATTAGATGGGCACATTAGCCTCTAATATAGGGACAGCCAAAGGAATTATTTAATTCGCCTGTAAATCAACAGGGCCGTTAAATGCAGCAAGAGATTACATTCTCAGGTACATTCAAAACTGCTTTTGGGCTAGTGATAGTAACCAAGATTGTTTTGCTATTACTGTTTTCTTCAGGTTATCAAGAAACACTCTTCTTTCCATTTATCACTTCTTACTTGGAACAAGGTGGTAATCCTTGGGAATATACTCATATAGAGAACGAAGCATTTCCCTACCCTCCTCTCATGCTTTATATACTATCAATTGCCCTATCCCCCATTGAACTTATCGATGTAAATTCTGGTATTCGCCCACTCGCCCTATCATTACTCTACGGTATCCCCTTACTCATTTCTGACTTGGCCATTACTGCGGTACTGATAAAAATGTACCTCTGGCATAAAACTGAGATCTTCTTCTTTTACATTTGCTCTCCCATCATCATTTATTCAACCTATATGCACGGCCAATTAGATATTATTCCCACCGCTTTGCTTTTTGTCGGTGTCTATCTACTATCCCGTTATCAATACCTGTATGCCTCCATTCTCATTGGTTGTGCGATCTCAACAAAATTTCATACCATAGCAGCCCTGCCTATTTTGGTTATTTACCTATTTAATCAGGGGAAATATAAAGAAACTCTATGGATGCTTGTTATACCTATCGCGATATTCTTTATTCTCTCGTTTCCATACATAGTTGAAAGTTCAAGTTATTGGCATAAAGTCGTACAAAATCAAAAACAAAGCATGATTTTTGGGTCTTCATTCACCATCGGAAGTGTACAGGTCTATCTGCCATTATTAGTGGCTGCAGTAATCTACCTTAGATTTAGTAGTTACCAAAAAGTAAACCAAGACCTATTAAATGCAACACTAGGCGTTCTTTTTTCTACTTTCTTGCTACTTATCGAAGCATCACCCGCTTGGTATATCTGGATGATGCCTTTTATTACTATATTTTATATTCGCTACTTTGATGGCTATCAACACTATTTTTTATACAGCGTCTTAGTACTATTTTATCTAATTTATTACGTACTATTTTTTCAATATGATTATTCAAAACTCATATTTCTTGGTAAAGAAATCATTATCGACCTACCGAATACTTCACTGCCTTTAAATAATATTGTATTTACTGTTTTACAGGCCATTTTATTAGCGACAATTTATCAATTTTATAAAGCAGGAATACAAAGTAATAATACCTACGAGCGCCAGCAGTCATTTATTATTGGTATCGGTGGTGATAGTGGTTCAGGTAAAAGTACGCTGATTCGTCAGTTAAAATCCTTATTCAATAAACAGCTGCTTGAATTAGAAGGTGATGGTGATCATAAGTGGGAGCGTGATAATTCTCACTGGCAAGAATATACACATCTAGACCCCAAAGCGAATGCTCTGCATAAACAAGCTGATCAGGTGCAACTATTAAAAAATAGAAAATCAATCAAACGATCTGAGTATGATCATGGCACGGGGAAATTTACTGAGCTTGATACGATAAGACCCAGAAATTTCGTTGTATTGGCTGGCTTGCACCCTTTCTATTTACCAAAAATGAGAAAGATAATCGACTTCAAAATCTTTATGGACCTAGATGAGCGGTTAAGAACTAGTTGGAAAATACACAGGGATAGTCAAGAGAGAGGATATTCTGCAGAACAGGTTTTAGATTCTCTTGATAAGAGACAGGTTGACTCTTCACGTTATATTCAACCACAGAAGAAATTCTGCGATTTAATCGTTTCAATTTTTCCTGCAGAACCCGATAAATTCTATGACCATAAATACACAGGAAGATTAGGACTAGCGATAGAGATGAATGCCAGTATTCCATTAGATAGATTGATACAGGCTTTTCAAAATAATGGCTGTGAACTTACTTGGGATTATTCTGAAGATCTAAGCCATCAATTATTAAGATTTGACCGAGAGCCAAAAAACCTCGATATGAATTGGTTTGTAAATACCTATATCACCAATGCATCTGAGCTTATTGATAAACCAAATTGGCAGGGTGGATTCGAGGGTATTACTCAATTTCTGATTATTTACGCCATTAGCGAAATAATGAAAGAAAGGAGTAGTAAAAATGTATAAAGGTATTTTATTGGATCTCGATAATACTCTCTATCAATATCAAGCCCTGCATGAATTAGCATTTTCAAAACAAATTGCCTATCTCGCTGATATTTCTTCCTATTCAATTGAAGAAATAGAAGCTGCCTACAGTACAGCTAAAATAAGGGTTAAGAATACTTTACCCGCAACAGCCTCTTCTCATAATCGTTTACTGTATGCCCAAATAACCTGTGAATTACTCTCTCTAGATGCATTGAGCCATAGCCTAAAGCTTTACAATATTTATTGGGACAGTTTTATACAAGAACTACGACTGTCTCAAGATGCACGACAGTTTTTTTCAAACTATGGTCATCTGCCTATTTGCCTGGTGACGGATTTGACTGCAGATATTCAGCATAAAAAAATCGCGCACTTAGAACTCATGAAGTGGGTTAACTTCGTTGTTACGAGCGAAGAAGCGGGCTGTGAAAAACCACACCCCTTTATATTTGAACTGGCATTAAGAAAACTAAATCTAACCTCAACCCAAGTATGCATGATCGGTGATAATTACCAAAAAGATATTATCGGAGCGAAACAACTGGGTATACATGCATATTGGTTAACGGCTGCTGAACACAAAGAGGACGGTATAACTCAGGTAGCCAGCTTAGGAGATATCCAATGGTAAAATCTAAAGAAATTCTAGCGTCTATTTCTTCGTATGCTGGCAATCGATTTGATCTTGTACAAGCCGGCGGAGGCAATTCATCGGTAAAGCTAGATAACGAACAGATGCTGATTAAATCATCAGGTATCAGTTTGTCTGAAGTAACCTCTGAGTCCGGGTTTGTCTGTGTTAATTATTCATATATCCGTGATTACTTAGCGACAACAAACTTTGACATACTCAATAAAAAGCAACGAGAGCAGAACGCAAATAAAGCGATGCTTGAAAGTATGATCTCTGCGTTGGGAAAACCATCGATTGAGACGTTTTTACACGCACTGCTGGATACCGTTACTCTTCATACTCACCCGATCTCTGTCAATATATTAACGGCTCAGGAAGACTGGAAATCCACATTACTCGATCTATGGCCTGAGGCAGTCTGTGTGCCCTATCAAACTCCAGGAATAGACTTAGCGTTAGCGTTAATTAAAGAAATTACCGCATTCGAAAAAGATCATGGCAATGAACCTAGAGTTATATTCCTACAGAATCATGGTCTGATTGTATCATCTTCAAATCATGCTGAAGTTTTAAGCTTAACCGATGCAGTCACTTTAAAAATAGAAAACCAGCTAACCATAAACTTAAGCCGTTATCGGCGCGTTTCGAAATTTCAAATACTGTTTACTCAACTTGGCGAAGCTAATATTAAGTTACTCTGCAATGACGATAAAACCATTGAACAGGCTTTATCTTCTGAGTCACAAGCACCGACTATCTGGCCATTTTGCCCAGATACTTTGATCTATTGTGGTGTTCATCCTGTTTTCATGACTTCTGATGAGGATTATGCGGTTATCACAAGTTATCAAGAACGTTATCAGGAAATCCCAAAGGTGTTGGTGATCGATAACACTGTTTATTTCTGTGCCAAAAGCCTGAAGCTGGCTAAAGATGCTCAGGACTTGTTTAAGTTTCACCTACTGGTAACACAGCATTCAGAAAAAACTATTCAGAGGCTAACGATGGATGAAGTTGCCTACCTATCGAACTGGGATGCTGAAAAATATCGTCAAGAGGTTTGATATGCACATAATTATTCCAATGTCAGGAGTTGGTCAGCGCTTTATTGATGCGGGCTATCGCGTTCCAAAACCCATGATCGAAATTGATAGCAAACCCATCATCCAACACGTTATCGAGTTATTCCCCGGTGAAAATAAGTTCACCTTTATTTGTAATGAAGAGCATTTAGCAAATACTGAGATGCGCTCAGTACTTAATAACCTGGTACCCAATGCCCAGATAATCAGTATTGCTAATCATAAAAAAGGGCCTGTATTTGCGGTATCACAAATTCTAGATGAAATTGATGATAATGAAGAAGTTATTGTTAATTATTGTGATTTTGGTACTTGGTGGGATTATGAGGATTTTCTAGAGCATACTCGGCATCGTAAAGCGGATGGTGCCGTAGTCGCTTATAAAGGTTTTCACCCCCATATGCTGGGTACGACTAACTATGCTTTCATGCGTGATCATCAGCAGTGGATGTTAGAAATAAAAGAAAAAGAACCATTTACCAATAATCGCATGAACGAATATGCCTCTAATGGTACCTATTATTTTCGTCGCGGTTCTTTAATTAAAAAATATTTTCCATTAATCCAAGAGAGAAATATTGATCTTAATGGAGAGTTTTATGTCAGCCTAATCTATAACCTATTGCTAGAAGATCAGCTAAAAGTCTCCATTTATAATATCCAACACATGCTGCAATGGGGCACACCTCAAGACGTTGAGGAATACAATACCTGGTCACAATACTTCAGTAAGCTCATTCAGCCAGAGCAACCTTGGCAAGCAGAGGCTCAGAGTACGACATTAATTCCACTAGCCGGCCACGGCAGCCGTTTTCGCGATAATGGTTACAGGATACCGAAACCATTATTACCCGTTAGTGGCAAAGCCATGATTCTTCAAGCGAATAATCAACTACCAAAAAGTGAATTTAATCGTTATGTTTGCTTAAAAGACCATGTCTCAAACTATCACATTGACGAAGCGATAAAATCTAATCAAACCGATGCCAACATCATCACTATTGACCAGGTCACTGAAGGGCAAGCAATTACGTGTGAACTGGGGTTAAAGGGCATCGATGAATCTGCACCGCTGTTAATTGCTGCCTGCGATAATGGTATGTTATGGGACAATGAAACGTATTCAAAGCTGATTAATAATAAGAAAATTGATGCGATAGTCTGGACATTTAAAGGCCACCCATCTGCTCGCACTAATCCTCAAATGTACGGCTGGGTTAATACTGTCGAAGTTGATGATATTACCATGGCCACAGGGGTCAGTGTGAAAAAGGCTATTTCAAATCATCCAGAAAATGACCATGCAATAGTAGGAACATTTTACTTCCGCAAGGCTTCATTATTTAGAGAAGCACTGGCGATATTAAAAGAGAAAGATATCCGTGTGAATAACGAGTTTTATGTGGATAGTATGGTCGGTGTACTCGTTGATTTAGGCTACCAGGTTGCTACCTTTGAAATAGACTACTATGTCGGCTGGGGTACACCTAATGATTACGAAACCTTCAATTATTGGCAAAGTTATTTTCATAAAGCACCTGATCATCCTTACCTACTAGGAAAAGATAACACCGCTAACTTAGACAACATTGATGATTCGATACAAAGCTTCTATGCCTTCACCCAGGAATATAGGTGATATCATGGATAAGCTGAAATCGACAACAAAAGAAATCCCTCGATTCATAATCACTGGCATACTGGCAGTAATGACAGATTATTTCAGCTATCTATTACTCGTTAATTTTATAGCTGTTGATGTGGCTAAAGGTACGAGCTTCACCTTAGGAGCGATTATTGCTTTCATACTGAATAAGTTTTGGACATTCGAGTATGTAGAAAAAGCCATCGCTGCAGTCATTCCCTTTATTATGCTATATACCAGTACTCTGTTGGTTAATGTAAGCCTGAACCACTTATCTCTTATCTATATTTCTGAATTAAAAACAGTGGCTTTTCTTATTGCGACTTCTGCAAGCACTATCTTAAATTTTTTAGGAATGAAATTCTGGGTATTTAACTCTAGTCATAAGAGAGGTTCCGAATAACATGCTATCAAAATACTTCTCAGACAAATGGAGCCTCGCCTCATTTATATTGTTATTAGCCTTTATGGGCTTATTTTATCAAGTCGCATGGCAATATCCGGCAATAGATAGCTTTCCACTAATAGAACGATTAATAGATCCAAATTATTTGCCAAATGATTTTTTCACCAATACGTTCAAAGAATTTTCACCTAGACTGGTATCAGCAAAAATTATTGTATGGCTAAGCCAAGTTCTCAATGTCGAGTACCAATATATAGTCGCCTATGGAAATATTATTCGTATTTGGCTGTATGGAGTGGCTTTATATCTGTTTTTTTTAAACCTAGCAGGCCGATCGATTGCATTAATCGCCTTCGCATTCTCTGCTTTATCATTTCTATCTATGCCATCCCTGCCAGCATGGTGGCCAATTACTTATGACCTAACCAGCTCGAACATAGCACTTATTTTTGCCATGTATGCTTGGGTCTATGCATTAAAATCAAATGTACACATCTCATTTTCTCTATTAACCTTAAGCGTATTGATTCATCCGGTCGTCGGTGTACAAGCATTAATTGTTAGTATTATTATTTTCATTACTAATAATTCATGGCCTGCATTTTTTCGTTTGTTTAAAACCTTATCACTCTACCCATTCGCACTTGCCTTTACTTTTGCATTTTTATACAACTACTTGTCCTATCAACAAGCTCTACCTGACGCAGATTTTATTGAGATTAATGGACAATTTCGGCATGGCCATCATTTTATCTTTACCCATATGCATATAGAAAAGTGGATTTCTTCCCTACTCATGGTTTTACTCTGCATAGCTATTACCCTATTTATAGAAAAAGAAAGTTCAACAAAGATAAAAAAGATAACTCTTGTCATTATTGGCTATTCAGCACTGATGATAACGTTAAATTATTTGTTTGCGGAGCTATATCCAACGCGGTTCATGGTTTCATTTATTCCTATGCGTAGTTTTTCGATACTCGTTCCTATTGTAGTTTTAGCTTTTTCTCGTTTAGCCTACTATCAATGGAAGAATAAGAATTACTGTAATTTTTTCATATTGTTTTTACCTTTTCTACCCTATGGTCACGTCGGATTAACTTGGTATTTATTACCAAATCAGCATGAGTTAGTATTATCGATATTGCTAATACTATTCGCTATGTCAATTATTGTACTGCACCAATATCGCTTGCTATCTTTTAGCCTAATTGACAAAGGGGTAGAAAGGCTATTCCAACAGTCTGTCCTTGCTACGTATATTTTCCCTATAACAGTCATCGCCTTTCTTTTGGCAGTATTCCGTTTTAATATCAACATCCCTACCCTCACAAACAGCCCTGATATTTATCAGTGGTTGAATCAAAATACAGCAGAGAACGAAATTCTCGTCTCTGAGCTCAATGCCGCGAATAATCAAAAGATACGCCTACTGGCCAGACGGGCCGTAGTCGTCAGTAAAGACTTTCCATTTAATGAATTATTTTATAAGCAATGGTACCAGCGCTATACCGACCTATATGAACATAGAGACTCGGCCCGTGGCCGTATCGATTCTCTTACTGAAGCTGAGTTGAATGTATTAATGGATAAATATAAGGCGCACATCTTAATACGGACGATCCCATTCTCTGATCCTAAGATGTTTACTCTAGTAGGTGAAAGCCAAGGGGATAAATCACTCGCCTATATTTATCGTAATAATGAGGTAGCAGTCAATGAGTAAGCCCGACCTATCAATTGTAGTACCCTGCTATAACGAAGCGGAGAATATCCCAGATTTAATCTCCCGATTCTCTCACGCTATTGGAAATCATAATATAGAGCTTGTGATCGTCAATAACGGATCCAGTGATAGCAGTGCGGACCTTTTGGCTAATGCTCAGCAACAACATGATTTCATAACCCTTGTTGATATTGCAAAAAATCAAGGCTATGGATTCGGCATTCTGGCCGGATTAAGACAGGCCAAAGCAGATATATTAGGTTGGACCCATGCTGATCTGCAAACCGACCCTCAGGATGTTATTAAGGCATTTACCTTAATACAAGAACAAGCAGATAAAGAGGATTGTTATATTAAGGGAGATCGCAAAGGCAGACCGCTATTTGACCAAATTTTCACGATGGGCATGAGCCTTTTTGAGTCCCTATATTTATCAACGCGATTGTGGGATATCAATGCGCAGCCTAATATTTTTCACCGCTCATTCTTTGACAAGTGGCAGCGACAGGCACCTAATGATTTCTCGATAGATTTATTTGTTCTTTATACCGCTAAGCGTGAAAAACTAAGAACCATCCGCTTTGATGTAGTTTTTCCCGAAAGGATACATGGCAGTTCAAGTTGGAATACGAGTATTGCAGGTAAGTGGAAATTCATTAAGCGTACTGTTGATTTTTCGCTAGAATTAAAAAAGGGATTATAAAATGACATACTTTATTGCCCATAGAATTAATACCTTAGACGAGTTAAAGAAATTACCGACAGAATACGGAGTTGAATTGGATCTAAGGGATTCTGGGAATGATCTTATTCTGCAACACGACCCCTTTAGCGATGGAGAGAAATTCTCCGACTACTTGAAACATTACAATCATGGAACCATGATTTTAAATATAAAAAGTGAACGTATAGAGCATAGAGTCCTTGAATTATTAGAAGAGTATAATATTTCTGACTATTTCTTTCTCGATAGCTCAATTCCAATGATATATCTCCTAAGCAAACTGGGTGAAAAGAAATCAGCTGTTCGATTTTCAGAAATAGAAAGTATAGAAACAGTACTTCTTATGGCAGATAAGATTGATTGGGTATGGGTCGATTGTTTTAGCCGGCTCCCCATAGACTTTTCTTCTTACCAGCAGCTTAAAGACGCAGGGCTTAAGTTGTGTTTAGTCTCCCCTGAACTACAAGGACGTCCAGAAGATATTATTAGCTACAAAGATTACTTAATGGCTGAAGGAATAATATTTGATGCAATCTGTACTAAACAGCACAATATAAAAGTATGGGGTTGATATGCTCCATCTCAAATTAAGCCTAATCATAGTCACTTTGAGCTTAAGCCTTAGTAGCTGTTTTCCAAAGGAACAGTCTGCTGAGCAAGAGCAGGTAAGCTCATTATTTGTCCCGGGACCGAAAGGTCAATCCGGAGAACAGACTGCTATCTATCAAGATAGCGAAGGTAATGTCTATGGTTATTATGAGTATTTACCGGAACAATTTATCGAATTTAATGCTGATATTGCGCTGCTTTTTTATTGGAATGGCTCCAATGCAATTACCGGTAATGGACAACAGGACTTGGTCAAATTATTAAGCCAAGGCTTACCACAACTTATTAACCAAGATCGTCATTTTAATACCATTATTATTTCAGCCATGATGCGAGATTGGAAAACTGCTGATATTGCTCCCTTTGTTGATTACATTATAAATCGATATAAAGGACATTTTGATCCAAACCGTATATATATGTCTGGATTCAGTGCAGGTGGAGGTATAACTATTCGCTATGCCGCAGATCATGCTGAAAATCTCGCCGCCATCGCTCCTATAGCCCCTGCTATAAAAGCACCTAGCTTTAGACAACCCAGCGACATCATGGCCCTAGTACCTAGTTGGTTTTTTCATAATTCTGCCGACGATGTTGTTGAAGTCTGGCGAAGTCGTGTTTGGCATCAAGCCTTAATAGAGAAAGGTGGCGAACATAAAATCACTATCTACCAAAAAAATGGACACTATGCATGGCTAGATACTTACAATAATCCAGAATTTTGGTACTGGCTCCTAGCCAAAACTAAAGCTGGAAAAGAGGAATTGTAATATGCAGCGTTACTATTTCCTGGATGCAATGCGCAGCATACTGATGATGCTGGGCGTCGTTTTACATTCGGCAGTTGTCTTTAGCAATAGTTCATGGCTATTACCAGAACCAGAATCTCAGTTCTATAATCAAATAGTTCATATCATTCATCTTTTTCGAATGCCTGCATTCTTTATTATCTCAGGTTTCTTTTGTCATCTAATGTTGGGCCGTATTGGCAACCTTATATTTATAAAACAAAAATTTAATCGTATTTTAATACCATTAGCCGCTACGGCAATTACATTGAACTCATTACAAAATATCCTTCTAAATGATTATCGGTCTGAGAATATGGATTTACTAAGTTCAGGATATTGGTTGCAAGGTAGTTGGATATCCCACTTGTGGTTTTTAATATCACTCATGTATTTTCTAATAATCAGCACTGCCATTAAAAGCATAGTTCCAAAATTAGCCAGTACTTTCTTATCTAGCACAGTAAAGTTTTTTACGTCATCCCGTTGCTTCCTTCTTATTTTATTGCCACTTATTTCTTTAGTACTAATAAAGCTAAGTAACATAGCTAGCTTACATATAATGAATTCTGAATTTAATTGGGAAATAGCTGAAAGCATTAAATATTCAATCTATTTCTATTTTGGTATTATTATCGCTCGCAGTCCAAGTATATTGGAACGCTTCACTCGATTCGATCTACCGACAGTATTAGTACCGAGCTTAATAATATTTGCTTTATTGAACATAGAAACAGCAGGAATCATCTGGCAAGAACGTATACAGTTAATCATCGATACACTTTTGACTTGGTTACTCAGCTACCTTTGCTTTATATTATTCCATAAATTAACCAACATCCCTTCTAAGCTATTTCTATATTTATCAGATGCTTCTTATACAATTTACCTTTTTCACCATATTCTTGTTATAGCTTTTTCTATCTTACTTTATCCTATTGATATTCCTAATTTTCTAAAATTCATTACTGTTATTGGTATAACTTTCGCTACCACAATCATGATACATAATTTTATTATTTGTAAATTCACGATCATGTCGCTGCTATATAATGGCAAGCAGCCGAAAAGATATAAAAAGATGAATTAAAGAATAGACAAGTTATAAAAACAGAAGAAGGTATGCCTAGTATTTCATTGCCAATGTGCTTGACTTAATAGAGTGAAGATCAATATAGCATTCAAAACCGACATATTAATTCTAATCAGTTAGCCAGTAGGTTCAACTATGAAGTACCTATATCATCACAGAACCCAAGGATTAAATGTTGAAGGTGTCCATATTCATAGCATTTGTAATGCGTTGGCTGCTCAAGGTCATGAGGTCAAGTTAGTCTCAGTAAAAACAATTAATGAAAATTACTCAACAAACCGCCAGACTGAAGTCAATAATGCCAATGTACAGCCTAGCTTTCTAAAGACAATCGCCAAAAACATTCCTGAACCATTGTTCGAACTACTTGAGTTTGCATACAGTTTTTATTCATTCTTTCGGTTATGGTATGTCATCAGCCAATATAGACCCGATCGCATCTACGAACGTTATTCATTATTTCTATTTTCAACAGTCATACTGGCCAGATTTTATTCAATTCCTATTGTCTATGAAATTAATGATTCTGCGCAACTGAAACGTTTAAGACCTCTATTCTTCAAGAGGTTTGCTAGTTATATTGAGAAAAGAATTTTTAGCTATGCGAGCGGCTTGGTTTTTGTATCAAAACGCTTAGAAAATATTATCCACATAGCCTATCCAAGCATTAGTTCGCTATCAATAGTTAGTCATAATGCAGCCGATAAAACAGTTTTTTTCTCAAATGAAGAGTCAAAGACAAGAAGTAAAGAAATACTTAACTTAACTCATAAACATGTTTGTGGATTCATTGGCTGCTTTGCACCTTGGCATGGTGTAGACAGGTTCATGACTCGTATTGCACCACGCTTGAAACAACACCCAAACCTCACTCTATTATTAATTGGTGATGGTCAAACATTAGATTACATTCGAGGTATAAAACAAAAATACCAACTTGGTGACCAAGTCATCATCACCGGTAATATACCCCATACACAAATCATTGATTATATTCGCGCAATGGATTTTTCAGTATTACCTAGCTCAAACGAATATGGGTCTCCCATGAAGATGTTTGAACTGATGGGGGCCGGAGTTCCCTTACTCGCAGCAAGCTACCCTCCCATTGCTGAAGTCATAGAGGATGACAAAGATGGCTGGCTATTTCCTCCTGACGATTTTGATACCTGCATAGAAAAATTGTTTTCTATCTACAATCAACCTGAACAGATTAAGAGTGCTGCGTTATTTGCAGAAGATAAAGTCCAAACCTTATACCAATGGTCCAACAATGCTCACCATTTAGAACAGTTATATTTGGCCTATACGAATGATATTCGTCAACAGAGCACACTAGGTTAGCTATGAAAATTAAAATTTTACATGTCGTTCAATCAATGAATACCGGTGGGCTAGAAAATGGCATTGTGAATTTAATAAATTATTCGAATGATAATGATTTCCTAATAGACATACTATGCTTACGTGCTGGCGGGGACCTAGTACCACGAATCGATAATGTTAATAGCCATGTCTATTTTGATCACAATTCGAGTCATAACAAGTTATGTGCGATTAAAAAAGTCTACTCGCTGTGTAAAGTGAATAACTATGACATTGTCCATAGTCATGGGTTTGCAACTATGCTGGCGGCTTATGTCGGCGGTAAGCTTGCTAAAAGTTCCTGCATCATCAATGGCGAACATGGAACCCTATATTATTCGTCTCTTAAACAACGTTTGGTGCAAAGGTTTCTATTTAATCAAATGCAACTCAACCTGACGGTTAGTGCAGCGTTAAAAAACAAGATCTGCCAGATATATTCAACGTCCCCCCAGCATTTTAAAACCATAATCAATGGCGTAGATAGTGAACGTTTTTATCCATCAAAATCTCAACTTCAAATAAAAGAATCTCTATCCATCCCTAGTGATGCAATTATCATCGGAACCGTTGGCCGCTTAGTAAAAGTTAAAAATTATCCAAGCTTGATTCGAGCACTAAAGTCGGTACAACTTAAGCACCCCAAGGTTATTTTACTGTTCGTCGGAGATGGCCCAGAAAAAGAGACGCTATTGGCTCAAGTCAGACAAGCAGAGCTTACAGATAATGTTATATTTTTAGGCCGCCGTGATGACATTCAAACCTTAATGAATCTATTCGATATATTTGTCTTACCCAGTTTCAGCGAAGGTTTATCAAATACGCTACTTGAATCAATGGCTTGTGGCACTCCGGTAATCGCATCAAATGTTGGTGGTAATAGTGAAATTATCGAAGATGGAGAGACAGGCTATTTATATCCATCTGATGACTCCGATCAGCTCGCTGATATTCTTATTAGCTTGGTTGGCGATGAAGATAAGAGAATTCTATTGGGCCAACAAGCAAGACGCCACATTGAAAGAAAATTTTCACTCAATTCCATGGTTAAAAATTATGAAGATACTTACTACGAGTTAGCGAATTCTAGAGCGGACTACCGATGATCATCGCGATACTTTATTACATCACTAGTTTTCTAGTTAGTTTAGTTAACCCATTCTGGGGCTTTGTTGGTTTTGTTTGCAGCTTAATCTTACGCTTTCAGGATCATTACCCTGCATTAGTTATTTTCAAACCTTTTACCTTTTTATTTACGGGTATGATTATCGGTTGCTTTCTAAATAGACACAAGTTAGCAAAAGGACCCTGGTTGCAAGATAAGTTACTGCTTGCTCTATTTTCTATCTCTATTATCGGCCTAGGCATACTGGCGCCTGGGAATTTAATCCATGAAAGCTATTTATTTATTTGCTCAATAGCAGTTTATTACTTCGCCAGCCGTATCTTGCAAACTCCAAAACAATTTTTGATTCTTTTTATGTTTATGGCGGCCTGTATTACATTTTCCGGCATCCTAGTTATTCAAGATATCACCACGCTAGGTATAAAAAGCAGCTATATAGATCCTCGCAGCGGCCGCTGGCAAGGCTTAGGTTATTATGAAAACTCCAATGAATTTGCTCAGTTAATGATCTCTACTATCCCATTTTTATTAACCGTATTAATTATCAATATAAATCGCGTATTGAAACTTATCGCGTTGGCAATGATGGGAATAATGACCTACGTTATGATTCAGTGCGCTTCTCGTACGGTAATGGTCATCCTAGCACTAATGTTAGTTTCGCTCTTTATGTTACGAGGTCATGGTCACATAATGAAGAAGATGGTCATAGGTGGAATTATTGCTATAGCCTTGCTTGCATTACTCACATTTATGCCTGAAAGCTTGCAAGAGCGCATGGGAACAGTACTCAATGCCAATGATGATGCATCCTTTCAAGGGCGAACACGTTCTTGGGGCTATGGCTTTGATATGCTTTCTTGGTACCCGTTTACCGGTGTCGGCAAGGGCCAGTGGATCGAGTACCATGGTTTGATGCCACACAATTCTTATGTTCAAATTATGGCTGAATTAGGTATCTTTGGTATCTTCATTTTTCTCTGGATACTTAAACTAAGCTTTAATAACTTCTCTGAGATAATCAAACCAAAGTATCCTTTATCTAACCAAAGCAAAATAATATTTAAACCAATAGTTAAACCAATAGTTAATATATTGGCTCAACATTCGGAAAAGGTTGTTGATAAAGGTAACTCGTTTTCTCGATCAATTATTATCGCAACCTTAATAACCTTCTCAGCATGGCTGTTCTATATATTTCTTGGCAACCAGGGCTACTCTGTCTGGACCTATTTTTATATTGGCCTATGTGCAGCGATACAGAACTTTTCAAAAAAACAAACGGCACAAGATTCGATTAACCTTAGCCAAAAATCTAACGAGGCAGGCGAATAATGCTTTTCTATATCATCACACTAGGATTAGCAGCCCTTTTGACAGTGCTATTCTTTATTAAGAAAAAACGCATAGATCGCTGGCTTTTGTCTTATTGCAAAGGACTTATCAGCCCTGTCAAAATCCACAACCAGCCTATTGATCTTATGTTTATCTTTGTCGATCACTTTGAACTAAATGGTCATGAAGAACGATTAACTTCTTGGACACAAGGCTATCCAAGGATTGCGGCTAAACATAAAGACAGTGATGGTCGTCCTCCAAGTCATACTTTCTTTTATGCCCTAGACCTCATGCATGAACATGAATTGGCTGCAATGCAACCCGTGATAGAAAGTGGTTTTGGCGAAATGGAGCTTCATTGGCATCATCAGCATGAATCTGAAACGAGTTTTATTGCTAAATTAGATGATGCGATGAAGCTATTTCATCATTATGGATATATGCGACCTTATAAACCGGATCAAGATGCTTGCTTTGGTTTTATCCATGGCAACTGGTCCTTAGCCAATTCTCGCGGCGATGACTTCTGTGGACTAGATAATGAAGTGCACATTTTAAAAAATAAAGGCTGCTATGCAGACTTTACTTATCCGGCATTATTTAGTGAAGCGCAGCCACCAACAATTAATAGTATTTATTATTGTAATCAGCTAGATACTAACTCCTGCTACTTCAATGGACGAACTTCTCAACTTGGTTATCAAGCACAAGAGGATGAGTTCATGATATTTCAAGGTCCTATGACAATTAACTGGTTGGACTGGCGTCATAAATGGCACCCTACCATTGAAGATGGTGATATCAATAATACCAATACACATAATGATCCTAAGCGTATTGATGCTTGGGTTCGGCAAGCAATCCATGTAAAAGGTAGACCCGAATGGCAATTTGTAAAAGTATTTTGTCATGGCGGGCAAGATCATGAATCTGTAGTCAGTTCGATTACTGATGATCTTTTTTCATATTTGGAAAAGCACTATAACGACGGTACAAAATATCGATTGCATTATGTGAGTACTCGCGAAGCATACAATATTGTACGTGCCGCTGAAGCGGGGGAAATAGGTAACCCCAACCTCTACAGAGATCACATAATCCCTCCCCCATTGAAACGTAATAAGGTATCGAAACAATGTGTGGAATAGCGGGCATCTATCGGTATAAGTCGGATACAGTCGTTGACCCATTAGAGATCGAAAAAATGATTGCCGTTATAAACTACCGCGGTCCAGATGGGGAAGGTATTTATACTCAAGGTAATATCGGTTTAGGCCATAAGCGGCTGACAATTATCGATACTTCCATTCGCTCTAATCAACCGATGACCTCTCCAGATCAAGAAACTACCTTATGCTACAACGGCGAAGTCTATAATTATCTTGAGCTGGCTCAATCATTATTAGATCAAGGAGGACAACTAGATACTAGCTCAGATACTGAAGTCGTTTTACAACTACTAAAACAAGAGGGAGTGAAAGCATTAAGCAAGTTTAATGGCATGTATGCATTTGCCTTTTGGGACGCTAGCCAACAAGAACTACTATTAGTCAGAGATAGAGTCGGTATTAAACCTTTATTCTATAAAGAAACACCCGCAGGAGTTATCTTTGCTTCTGAAATAAAATCCATATTGGCCATTGATCCATCCCCCTGCTCAGTCAACAAAGCTTTAATCGATAGCTATATGAGTCTTGGCTACTGTCCAAGCAATGAGACATTATTTGAAGGTATTAAAAAGGTACCTCCTGGATATTATATAAAAATATCTAATAAACAGATCATTGAAACACAATATTGGGACTTCCCAATTAAGCGTGAGAAAGATCGAGGCGAAGACCATTATATAAAACAAACTCAAACGCTATTTGAAGATTCGGTGAAACTTCAACTTAGAAGCGATGTGCCCTTAGGCGTATTTTTAAGTGGCGGTGTTGATTCTTCTGCCGTTGTTGCCATGATGAGTAAGCTGGGTAACGACAATATAAAAACCTTTTCTGTCGCTTGGGATTATGGCGAAGACTTTAATGAAACTCGCTATGCCCGCCAAGTCGCTAAACAATATAATACCGACCATACCGAATATTTTATGACGGCAAATGATTTTAAAGACTTTTTGCCTCTATTTATTAAACATATGGATGAGCCCGTCGCCGAATCCGCA
>Ga0105356_10002487_pt1 | contig 18379 bp, 12 predicted proteins | sample GOMGulsemesocosm_3_FD_83502 | JGI IMG/M metagenome (GOLD analysis project Ga0105356, IMG submission 83502) | Methane-oxidizing microbial communities from mesocosms in the Gulf of Mexico - GOM9D Gulf of Mexico | ecosystem: Environmental > Aquatic > Marine > Cold seeps | place: Gulf of Mexico...
AAGCAAGCACAGGTCAGTTAGCACAAACTCATTTGCTAAGAACTGTACGTCGCAATATTGCACGTGTTAAGACTATCATAACTGAAAAGGCAGGTAAGTAATGAGCGAAGCTAAGATTCGTACACTACAAGGTCGCGTTGTCAGTGACAAAATGGATAAGTCTATCACTGTCCTGATTGAGCGTCGTGTAAAGCATCCTATGTATGGTAAGTTCATGACGCGTTCAACTAAGTTGAAAGCACATGATGAGACTAACCAATGTAATACTGGTGATGTAGTAACTATTACAGAATGTCGTCCTATCTCTAAGAGTAAATCTTGGATGTTGGTTGACGTGATTGAAAAAGCATAATAGAAATGCCTCGCATTTCTAGTTAAACCACTTTGTGGTTTAATATGTAAATAAAGTTACATAAAGACCCTAACATTAATTTGTTAGGGTCTTTTTTTGTATGAAAGCCAATTAAATCTGGTTAACTGAATAATTGTCTATCGATATCGTTAAAAACAAGCATGCAACATTAGTTTTATTCCAATTAGACTTAATTCAGCTTAAGAAAAATTCGTTTTTTATCATCATTTCGGTAGTGTTTTTAACGGGGTTCCACAAGCTTTTGCAAACAGAGTCACAATAAACACTAAGGGATTAACTAAGACATAACATTGTAGCTTATCCGTAGTTCAGGCTAATTAGCTCTAGATGAATAATATTGATGAGCATAATAGTCTTTGGCATATTCCTCGTTCCAATCAAAATAACTCGCTCTGCTAACTTTGAACTATCGGTAAAAGAAAGTGATTGTTTTGTAAAGTAGTAGGTCGCCTTATGGCCGATAATTTTATTCTGTTAATTGATTGTAATTATCGATTAAAAATTGAGGAGTCGTTAGTTGAGTAACATTAATAAAGTAAGCTACAAAGATGCTTCTGGCGAGTTAAGGATACTATACGATGATATTATTCGAGAACTTAACATAAAGGAACTTCCAAATTGGGTGAGTTATTTAGGGGGCAATGTTGCAATACTTAAAGGTATTTGGCAGTTGTTTTCTTGCACAGTAATTAAGGGAACATTACCAACTCTATTGCAAGAACTTATCATATTTAGTGTTTCTCGAGGTTACGGTTCTGCCTATTGCACGGAGTTTCATGCAAGTAATATTTTAAAGCTTAATACCGCATTGGATTTTGAACAACTAACTGAAATAGCTGATGGGGTTTCAAGAGGGATTTTGCCTGAGAAATATTATACTGCAATTAAAGTGATAACCAAGCACAGCAAAACTCATTGCCCGATGCGAATAACAGACCTGAATGAAATAAAACAATCAGGATTTGATACAAAGGAGGTACTAGAACTATCGGGACTTTGCTCCTTAGCCTTGGCGCTTAACGCATTAATAATGGCAGTAAATATACCAATAGATGAAGCGAGCAAAGTAAATGATTTCGTCATGCCATCAGCGGCTACAGTATATTAAGTTAAATAATGAGGTTTATCTTCAAGCGTTAGTCTTTAGGTTAGGATAAGGTTTCTGTGAGTCATAATTGACTCGTTTTTTTACTTCTCTTATCTATGTACATTCTTTCATCAGCTAGTTTTAAAAGCTTATTGCCATCGTTACAAGCTTCGCTAGAGTCAGAAAAACCAACACTAGCCCCCATGCTAGCAAAGCCACAGCGCCTGACCTCGTTAATAGTGGTTTGAAGGTGCTGTCGGAACAACTTTTCTTGTGCTAATTTCGCAGAAACAAATATAATGGCAAATTCATCACCACCCAATCGATAAGCTTTGTCTTTTTCCCTACCCACTTTTTTTAACTGTTCTGCAAAAGTACTTAGTAAACGATCTCCTGCATCATGACCTTGCAAATCGTTAATTTGCTTCATGCCATCTAAATCTATCATTGCAAGCATAAAAGATTCATTGTTGTTATCTTCCAGTCGCTGCAACTCTGTTCCTAAATCACAATCAAATGCAAATCTATTACCTATTTGGGTTAAGCTGTCAGTGAGTGCTAACGCTTTATGTTTTTGTACTTCTTTTTCAAACTTACTTTTTGATAATGCGCTACCAATAATAGTTGAAACCATATGGAGCGCTTCTTCGGCCAAGTGCCAGTCTACCTGCTCGTGACTGTGCATTAAAAATATATGACCTAGGATATTTTTCTTGTTGTCTCGATATACGTAGCCGGCATAAACCTCTGCGCCTAATTCGACGACAAAGCGATCGTCAGAAAACGCGTGGGATAAATTGGTAAATCTGTGCATCGGTGAGTCGGTGTATTTATTAGTTAATTCTAGGTTATTGACAACCTCGCATGGCGAGTTTGCCAAGTCGTAGTCATAATCTTTTTGCAATTTGTCTTTGTTCCACAAGGCCAATATTTCAACTTTATCGTCATCTACATATCGTGTTACTGCGACCCAATGCCACTTTAAAAAACGACCTAAAGCTGTGGCTGCAGCTTCAAATACATCCTCATGCTTGGCCATACTAACGAGTAATAAATTTAATATTGAGTCTTTAATGGCTAGTTGCTGCTCTTCTCGGTGTACAACAGCGACAAATAGGTCATCGATCGCGTATATCGAGATCTCAGCACAGGTTGCTTCACAAGTGAATCTGCCACTTTCTAACGAAATTAATTTTTTTTGAGCGACTTCTTTTATTGATAAAGGTAAAGAGTCCCAGGCGTCATTGCTAAACGAAAGCTCCTTGGCTTTATTGCATATGGCAATAGCGTCATTGAGTCCCAATAATAATGATTCTAAATGACGCTTAATAGTCATAAATTAATTGCTCCGATAAGGTTAAATAAAGAATAGACCCATTTTTATTTGCTTGCCACTGTTTGCAATAAACGAATATCTAAAGCATGGAGTGCCAACTTAAGCCAAGTGGTTTTAAGTTAGTTGAAATACTAAAAAGCAACACTTAGACCAACCTAGGAGCTTTTATTAAATCACATGTCTCTTATTCTTTAATAATAGACAAAGCATATTCAAAGTTTATTAACATTTATAAAAGCTGCCTAATTAGCTAGTTATAAATTTAATCTCAGTAAAACCTTTCTCTTTATTCTTTTTTGGAATAACGAATAGGTATCTATTCTTTTTCCTTTCGCCGAAGACTGTCTATCCTTTGCTCATTATTTGAAATGGGCGAAATGACCGTTATGTTGTCAGAACAGCAAAATCAAAACCAAAATCAAAGCCAAACTGTACTTGATGCGAATCAACTCACTTCATTGCAACTTACCATTGGCAGTTATTCTCCGTTGCAACTTGCCTGGGCAAGTGGTTATTTGGCGGCAAAGAGTGAAAATTCTTCTATAGCTTTGTTACCGACGGGTTCGACACATGCAGAAGAGAGCATAGTAGAAGCTACACTGACGATTTTATATGCATCGCAAACAGGTAATGCCAAAGGTGTTGCCAAACAGTTAAGTGATAAAGCAAGCGCTGCTGGCATTAAAGTTAGTTTAAAAAATATTGCTGATTTTAAACCCAAGTCTTTAAAGGCTGAAACTCACCTAATTATTGTGGCAAGTACCAATGGTGAAGGCGAGCCGCCTGATGATGCTTTAGGTTTTCATGAGTTTTTATTTTCTAAAAAGGCAAGTAAATTACCCGATTTAAATTATAGCGTTTTGGCACTAGGTGACAGTAGTTACGAGTTTTTCTGTCAAACAGGTAAAGATTTTGATGAACGTTTACAAGCATTAGGTGCGAAACAAGTTACACCTCGATTAGATTGTGATGTTGATTATGATGAAGACGCTAATACTTGGTCATTAGCCATAGTTGAAAAATTAACAGACGAATTAACCCAAGACACTAGTGTTGCAAATGTCGTTAATTTAGCTGTCGCAGTGACCGAAGCTAGTCAATATAGTAAACAAACACCGTTAACTGCAGAGCTATTAGTTAGCCAAAAGATAACGGGTCGCGATTCTGCAAAGCATGTTGCCCACGTAGAGATAGATTTAACCGACTCAGGTTTAACTTATCAGCCGGGAGATGCTTTAGGGGTGTGGTTTGAGAACAGCAATGAGTTGGTTGATGAGTTACTCTCAACGCTAAACTTGCCCGCACAAGAGCAAGTTACCTTAAAGCTGGCGGGCAAAGAAGCAACAGTAACATTGGAAGAAGCATTAATTAAGCACTTGGAAATTACGCAAACAGCACCCGCTTTTATCGAATTCTGGGCAAATTTATCGAACTCTGCAGATTTATTAGCATTGGTAAAAGACAAAAATGCGGCAAGAGTCTTTGCTGGCGAGCACCAAGTTATAGATGTTATTAAACAAGCGCAAAGTACCACGCAAGTCACTGCTCAGCAATTTGTAGACTCATTACGTAAAATAACACCACGTTTATATTCAATTGCCTCAAGCCAAGCTGAAGTTGATGAAGAAGTTCATTTAACCGTCGGCTTAGTTAGTTATGAAAAAGGTGCTGCGAAAAGATCGGGTGGTGCTTCAGGTTTTTTAACTGAGCGTCTAGCAGAAGGTGAAACCGTTAAAGTTTTTGTTGAGCACAATGATAACTTTAGACTGCCTAACAACAATGAAACGCCAATTATTATGATAGGCCCAGGTACAGGTGTAGCGCCATTTAGAGCCTTTATGCAAGAGCGAGAAGCGAATGATGCCAGTGGCGACAACTGGATGTTTTTTGGCGATCAAACTTTTACCCAAGATTTTCTTTATCAAGTGGAATGGCAAAATTACTTAAAATCAGGTTTGTTAACCAAGATGGATGTCGCATTTTCTCGAGACCAATCAGAAAAAGTTTATGTGCAACATCGCATTAAAGAGCAAGCGAAAGATGTTTATGCTTGGCTTGAACGTGGCGCTCATTTATATATTTGTGGTGACGGTGATCGCATGGCAAAAGATGTTCATCAAACATTAATAGACGTTATCAGTGAGCAAGGGCAGTTAAGTACTGAACAAGCAGAGCAATATTTAAAAGAGTTAAGAATCAATAAGCGCTACCAGAAGGATGTTTACTAATGAGCACATTATCCACCAAAGAACCGGAATTAATCGTCTCGGGTAAGTTGTCTGACAACGAACGTATGAAGAAAGAAAGTGATTTCTTACGTGGCACTATAGCGCAAGACTTGCAAGACAGAATGACCGGTGGTTTCACCAGCGATAATTTTCAGCTAATCCGTGTTCATGGCATGTATCAGCAAGACGATCGTGATATTAGAGCCGAGCGTCAAAAACAAAAGCTTGAGCCTTTACATAATGTGATGTTACGTGCACGTATGCCCGGTGGAGTAATTACGCCAACACAGTGGTTAGCCATTGACAAGTTCGCCCAAGACTTTACTTCTTACGGCAGTATTCGTCTAACCACACGTCAAACTTTTCAATTTCATGGGGTATTAAAACCAAACATGAAATTAATGCATCAAACTTTAAATAGTATAGGTATTGATTCTATTGCTACTGCGGGTGATGTTAATCGTAATGTACTTTGTACTCCAAATCCGATTGAATCTGAACTGCATCAAGAAGCCTACGAGTGGGCAACCAAGATAAGTGAGCATTTATTGCCTAAGTCTCGCGCCTATGCCGAAATTTGGTTAGATGAAGAAAAAGTAGAAACTACTGACGAAGAGCCAATATTAGGCAGCACTTATTTGCCACGCAAGTTTAAAACGACAGTTGTTGTTCCACCACAAAATGATATTGATGTGCATGCTAACGACCTTAACTTTGTTGCTATTAGTGAAAATGGCAAATTGATTGGTTTTAATGTACTAGTGGGCGGCGGTTTAGCTATGACTCACGGTGATAAGTCGACATATCCACGTCGAGCTGATGATTTTGGTTTTATTGCTAAAGAAGATACTTTAGCGGTTGCTGAAGCTGTTGTTACCACTCAAAGAGATTGGGGAAATCGTGTTAATCGTAAAAATGCCAAAACCAAATACACCTTAGATCGTGTTGGTATCGACGTTTTTAAAGCTGAAGTAGAGCAACGAGCAGGAGTTTCTTTTTCTGCAAGTCGTGCTTTTGAGTTTACTGATCGTGGTGATCGTTTTGGCTGGGTTGAAGGCATAGATGGCAAACATCATTTAACTTTGTTTATCGAGAATGGTCGAATTTTAGACATATTAAACAAACCGTTAAAAACAGGCATGGCTGCTATAGCAACAATCCATCAAGGTGACTTCCGTATGACGGCAAATCAAAACTTGATCATCGCCGGTGTTGCTGAAGAAGACAAGGCACAAATAGAGCAATTGGCGCGTGATCATGGCTTGCTCGACGATAGTGTTTCTCAACAAAGAAAAAATTCAATGGCTTGTGTCGCCTTTCCAACTTGTCCATTAGCAATGGCTGAAGCTGAGCGCTATTTGCCGGCATTAGTCACAGATGTCGAAGCCATATTAGCTAAGCATAGCTTGGCAGACGATCATATTATTTTACGCGTTACTGGTTGTCCGAACGGCTGTGGTAGGGCAATGCTGGCAGAAGTAGGCTTAGTGGGTAAAGGTCCAGGTAAATACAATATGTATTTAGGTGGAAATCAAGCGGGTACGCGTATTCCTAAGTTATATAAAGACAATCAAAGTGAACAAGATATTTTGATTGAACTGGATGCCCTAACAGCACGTTGGGCTAAAGAACGTAATGCAAACGAAGCTTTTGGCGACTTTACCATTAGAATGGGCATCGTCAGTGAAGTTTTTGTCAGTGTGAGGGATTTTCATGACTAATATTACTAAAACACTTGCCGATATTGAGCAGAAAACGACTATTAATAATCGTTTTCCAGCTTCTTTACCTGAACCATGGTTGAATCAATGGAATGAGTTGTTAGAAAAGCAACCTGCCGTGGCACGAGTCGAATGGGCGATGGAAAATTTACCCAACCACTTTGTCTTGTCCTCGAGTTTTGGCATACAGTCAGCAGTCATGTTGCATATGCTGACTCAAGTAGACGCAAATATTCCAGTCATTGTTACCGATACCGGGCATTTATTTCCTGAGACGTATCAGTTTATTGAGCAATTAAGTGAACGGTTAAAACTTAATTTACATGTTTATAGCGCGGAAAAAAGTGCAGCTTGGCAGATGGCGCAATATGGCGAAGAATGGGCGAAAGGCACAGATGAGCTTAAATTATATAATCGTAGAAACAAAGTTGAGCCTTTAGAAAGAGGGTTAACTGACCTACAAGCTGGTACCTGGTTTTCAGGTGTAAGACGTCAGCAATCAGAGCATCGTCAGAACTTATCTGTAGTCAGTATTTTACGTGGTCGTTTTAAAGTGCATCCAATTATAGATTGGAGTAATAAAGATGTTCATGAGTATTTAACTCGACATGGTTTGCCTTATCATCCTTTATGGGACCAAGGCTATGTCTCTGTTGGTGATGTCCACAGCACGCGTCCATTAACATTGGGGATGGATGAGTCTGATACGCGTTTTTCAGGTATGCAAAGAGAATGCGGTCTTCATACAGATGGTGATGGTATTTAACGGCTAGGTCTGAATGCTAAAATGATAATTCAATAACTGTTTTAGTGATTGCAGATACTTATCATCTGCGACATCGCTTATCATGGAGGCCAGTTCAGTACCTATTGGCGTTAGTTTATAAAAACTCAAGATACAGTTTGCCTTTTTCGCCACTAAAGTTAAGCCAGCGCCATTAAAACTAAAGTGAAGTTGTTCATTTTTTGCCAACAAATTCGATTCGGTTTCTTGAATAAAAATCAAATTGCTCTCTGCCAACGCCAACAGTTCAGTGTAATTCAACCCAAAGTCACCTAAATTCAATTTTTGGTGACGTTTTTTATCAAAAAAATTGATAAGGTTAGGTTTTTGATAAACACCCGATATTATGCGGATATTTTTCTTACTGTTATCTTTTACGGATAAGCTACAGACCTTCGCTAATAACTTTGCCTCTTGCATGCCCATCGTCTTAAAAGCAATTAACGTTTTGTGAGAAAAAGAACCCGCTTGAGATATTTCATGAGCCAAAATCTTCGCCCACAAATCCTGCATCGTTTTATTGCTAATTCCTTCAGCTAAAGTAACAAAATTATCGAACCAGTCTTGGTCAACACGATCTGCTATATCCGTGTCAGAACAATAAGTTATTGTTCGCTTTACTATACTTTCTATGTTTTGCTGTTTTCTCAAATGAGCAAGGCGCTCTCTTTTTAGTGCACGATCTTCAATAGGTGTTTGTTTATCAGGAGACACTAATGCACCTTCCAAAGCAAACTTCTTCGCAAGCACAATTAATTGCTTTTGTGTTGAAAGGTGGTTAGTTGATTTTGCAGAGCTGGTGGGGTCAGTGGTGTCAGCTTCCACTATGGTCTTTTTACTACTAATTGAAGAGGAAGATTTAGTTGTAGTTGGCACGTCTTTAGTTACACTCACTTTTAGTCCTTCAAAATTAATTTGCCTAAAAATATTGTCACTGTTCACCTGCAGCAGAGACTCAAGTTAGGTAAACTTCAATATTAATAAAATAATGTCGTGTTTAGCTTATAAATTACAACACTTTGAATATTTTTGACTATACTTTTAAAAATAGAGAATATTCAACTTTAATAAACAATACGTTAAATAAGAATTAAAGTATATTTGTTGGTTGTTTTTTATACGCTTTATCCCTATAGCATTGACCAATTAGTCAATAATAAAGATATATTGCTTTGTTTGGTTGAATAATAGTAAACAAACTTTTATTCTTTAGTTAAATAGAGTATAAAATTCTAAGTGAAATATAGTTTTTAACTATAAATAAAATTTAGCTAGTCGATGTTTACTAGTTATTTGAGGGCAATATGCAGGCTTCAGAAAATACTAATGACGATTTTTTATTTATCGATGATAGTGATGAAGATGAAATACTCGATGAATCGAACGGTGAACCTTGGAAGGTTTTAATCGTAGATGATGATCCAGAAATTCATTCGGTAACACAATTAGCACTTTCCGATTTAGTTGTCTTAGGTCGAAAACTTGAATATTTGCACGCTTATTCAGGGCAAGACGCTTGCCAAATTATCGGTGAGCATGAAGATATTGTTTTGGTATTGCTTGATGTCGTTATGGAAACGGATGATGCCGGCTTAAATGTCGTTAAACACATTCGAGAAGAGCTGAAGAATCAAGATATTCGTATTGTACTTAGAACAGGTCAACCTGGTTACGCGCCAGAAGAAAGTGTTATTAAAGATTATGATATAAATGACTACAAAACCAAAACTGAACTTACCCGTCGAAAATTAGTTACCACAGTTTATGCTGCCATTCGTTCTTACCAACAAATTTTTACTGTAACCAAGAACCGTGAAGGTTTGGAGAAAATAGTTGCTTCTGCCTCTGAGTTACTTGAGTTACATTCTGTACACGATTATGCCCACGGTGTATTAGCGCAACTTAGTTCATTAAACGATTGTAAGCGTGGTGTTTTTTGTGCAAGAGGACCTGGAATTGTAGAAGGTGCAGAGGATTTAAGTTTTTATATCTTGGGGCAATCAGGTTTATCAACCATTTTAGTAAACCAAAAGCTTGATACTTTAAAAGATGCCGTAGTCAGCCAACAAGTAACAAGCTGTTTTCAGCAAAAAAATCATATTTATACAGCAACAAACGTTAGTTTGTATTTAGCCAGTGGTGGTTATCGGGCCGTTATTTATTTAGACATAGACAAACCTCTTACCGAACTAGAACAGCAACTTATTGAAGTTTTTATTACTAACATTGCTATTGGTTATGAAAATGTTCATTTATTCCACAAGCTTAGTAACGCAGCTTATAAAGATTGGTTAACTGATTTACCTAATAGATTAGAATTCGTAAAATTACTTGATGAATTTTCTCAAAGTCATGAAGCTGACTTAGTCGCTGCGTTGGTGGATATAAACCATTTTAGTGATATAAATGATGGTTTAGGTCAAGATATTGGTAACCAGCTGCTCATTGCAATTACTAAGCGCATGTTAACGCTGAGTGACAAATGTAAATTCGCTCGTGTTGGTGCTGATGTCTTCGGTATTATTGGCCCAAGTAGTTGCTTGAACCCTGATAACCTAATTAGTTTATTCCAAGAACCTTTCTCTGCGGGTGAACAAAACTTACCGATAAATGCCTGTTTTGGTTTTTGTAACAAAGAAGACGCAGGCTCAAGAGGCGTAAAAGTATTAAATCAAATAAATATTGCCTTGAACTTAGCAAAGAAAAATAGATTAGAACATTTCATTTTTTACAACCAAAAAATGGAAGAAGAAACTTTGTGGCGTTTGGATATGATCAGGCAGCTACGGACAGATTTTGCTGATAATAGGTTGGAACTTTGGTATCAGCCGCAATTAAATTTATCTACAGGTAAAGTCATTGGCGCTGAAGCGCTATTACGTTGGAGAACGGCAGAAGGTAAGTTTATCTCGCCTGCTGTGTTTATTCCATTAGCAGAATATTCGGGCTTAATTATTGAAATTGGTGATTGGGTCATTAATCAAGCATGTCAGCAAATCAAAGTGCTGGATGAAATGAACTTTGAACGAGTTTCTATTTCAGTCAATGTTTCTATTCCTCAATTTCGAAGAAACAATTTTGTTGAAAGCATTATTCAAGCCATTAAATCTCATCAAATACAACCTAGCAGACTTGAATTAGAAATCACTGAAAATATTTTAATGGATGACCCTCAGATAGTTGTCGATTCTCTGGAGAAGCTAAAAGAGCAGGGGATTAGCATCGCATTAGATGATTTTGGTACCGGCTTTTCTTCTTTAAGTTATTTGCAGAAATTGCCTTTAGATCGCTTAAAAGTTGATAGAGCGTTTGTGACTGATATCCATAAATCAGATGGTTCATTGATTGCAGAAACCATTATTAATTTAGGTAAGAAAATGAACCTGAAAGTCATTGCCGAAGGTATCGAAGAAATTGTTCAGCAAGATAGACTAAAAGAGTTAAACTGTGATGAAGTGCAAGGGTTCTATTATGCTAAACCTATGCCAGAAGAAGAGTTTTTATCCTTTTTACGCAATAATGTTTAAGTAAATTACTCGACTTTTTAAATCTTCAAAGTGTGTTGAAAGGTATTCGTAATAAAGCCACATCAAATTAAATTTGCTGTGGCTTTATTGTTTCTCTATGACCTACTTATTTGCATCCAATAAACCTTTTAGGAATTTTGCAGTATGAGATATCTGATGCTCTTTCACTTGTTCTGGTGTGCCAGTGACCAGTATCTCACCTCCGCCAGAGCCTCCTTCTGGACCTAGATCAATGATCCAATCAGCGGTTTTTATTACATCTAAATTATGCTCGATTACGACAATAGTATTACCATGATCACGTAATCGATGGATAACATGTAATAGTTGTTTGATATCATGAAAATGCAAACCTGTCGTTGGTTCATCTAGAATATAAAGGGTTTTACCTGTATCCCGTTTCGAAAGCTCTTTTGATAATTTTACCCTTTGAGCTTCACCACCTGATAACGTTGTTGCCGACTGCCCCAATTTGATATAACTTAAGCCAACATCCATCAGGGTTTGCAGTTTACGTTTTACTGCCGGAATAGCAGAGAAAAACTCCAAGCCATCTTCAATAGTCATATCTAAGACTTCATGAATGTTTTTACCTTTATATCTCACTTCTAAAGTTTCGCGATTGTAACGTTTACTTTTACATACATCACATGGCACATATACGTCAGGCAAAAAGTGCATTTCGACCTTAATTAGACCATCGCCTTGACAAGCCTCACAGCGACCACCTTTGACATTAAAACTAAAACGCCCAGGTTTATACCCTCGAGAGCGGGCTTCTTGAGTACCTGCAAAAATGTCACGCACTGCGGTAAATATACCTGTGTAGGTTGCAGGGTTAGAGCGAGGTGTTCTACCTATCGGACTTTGATCAATATCGATAACTTTATCTAACAACTCAAGGCCAGTAATCGATTTATGTGGAGCCGGTTCTTGCGTAGTCGCACCATTAAGTTCGATATGAGCAAGCTTGTATAAGGTATCATTAATTAATGTTGATTTTCCTGAGCCCGAGACACCGGTAATGCAGGTCATTAAACCATTAGGAATAATCAGGTCTACGTTTTTTAAGTTATTGCCTGTAGCACCCAATAACTCGACAATATTGTTCTTATCAAATGGTACTCGTTTATTCGGGATTTCTATTCTTTCTTTGCCCGATAGATATTTTCCCGTTAATGAATCTGGGCATTTGATGATGTCTGCCATAGTGCCTTCAGCAATAATATTGCCACCATGGACACCAGCTCCTGGGCCAATATCGATGACATGATCAGCTTCTCTAATCGCATCTTCATCATGTTCAACTACAATAACTGTATTGCCTAAATCTCGTAAATGAGTGAGAGTCTTAAGTAACCTTTCGTTATCGCGTTGGTGCAGACCAATTGAAGGTTCATCTAACACATACATAACACCCACTAAACCAGCACCAATTTGACTTGCTAAACGAATCCGTTGTGCCTCACCACCTGATAAAGTATTCGCGCCACGTGAGAGGTTTAAATAATTCAAGCCAACATTGACTAAAAAGCCTAAACGTTGGGTGATTTCTTTAAGAATTTTTTCGGCAACTTGTTCTTTTTGACCTGTTAATTTCAGGTTATCAAAAAACTCGAGGGCATCTGCGATGGCAAATTCTGCAACTGTTGGTAAAGGTGTGTCGGCAATAAAAACATTTCTTGCTTCAAGTCGCAATCGACTTCCGTCACAATCTGGACAATGCTGACTGTTTAAGTATTTAGATAACTCTTCTCGAACGGCATTAGACTCAGTTTCTTTGAAGCGTCTATCCATGTTATTAATAATGCCTTCGAAAGGGTGTTTTCTAACAACAACGTCGCCTCTGTCATTCATATATTTAAATTGAATATCTTGCTTTTTACTACCATAAAGTATCACTTGTTGTGCTTCTTCGGTCAGCTCTTCAAAGGGTTTATCCAATGGAAACTGGTAATGATCAGATAGCGCTTGTAGCATTTGAAAATAATAGAAATTACGTTTATCCCAACCGCGTATAGCGCCGCCAGATAAGCTAAGTTCTGGGTTAGATATAACACGAGAAGGATCAAAAAACTGCTGATTGCCTAGACCATCACAGGTTTTACAGGCTCCTGCAGGGTTGTTAAATGAAAACAGTCTAGGCTCCAATTCCTGCATACTGTAGCCACAATGTGGGCAGGCAAAATTGGCTGAAAAAAGTAGCTCTTCCCTATCGGGCTCATCCATAAAAGCAACTTTTGCCGTACCCGAAGTTAAACCTAACGTAGTTTCAAAGGACTCAGAAAGTCTTAGTTGAATATCATCTCGTACTCTTAAGCGGTCGACTACTACTTCAATGGTATGTTTCTTATGAAGTTCTAGCGGCGGTGGATCAGACAAATCACAGACATCACCATCGATTCTTGCACGAATAAAGCCTTGAGCAGCAAGGTTGTCGAGTAATTTAATATGCTCACCCTTACGATTTTGCACAATAGGAGCTAATAACATCACTTTAGTGCCTTCATCTAAAGTCAGCACCTTATCTACCATTTGTGAAATTGTTTGTGCGGCTAGCGGTTGTTGGTGGTCTGGACAACGAGGCTCGCCAACACGCGCATATAATAACCTTAAGTAGTCATATATTTCAGTGATGGTGCCGACAGTCGATCTAGGATTATGAGAAGTCGATTTTTGTTCAATGGATATTGCTGGCGATAAACCTTCAATATGATCAACATCAGGCTTTTCCATTAAAGACAAAAATTGACGCGCATAGGCAGATAAGGATTCAACATAACGACGTTGCCCTTCAGCATATAAAGTATCAAACGCCAAAGATGACTTTCCTGAACCCGAAAGACCGGTAATAACGGTTAATTTCTCGCGTGGGATCTCTAAACTAATATCTTTCAGGTTATGGGTTCGTGCGCCCCTAACTTCTATATTTCTCATAATAACGAATGTCTTCTTATCTACAATAAACTTAATGGAATTGGTCTTAAATCAGCGACCGACTATTATTGCATAAAACTTGACCTTAATTCACGTCAATATCTGATTTTGTTGAGGGGTTTTGCATGTTAAGATGTCGCGTTATTTTATTTTGATTCTTAAATTTTAGGTTCGAACCCATCCGATATGAGCGCTACCGGTTTAAATAGTATAGAAAAGAAAGCTGCATTCTCTCTCGCCGCCGTTTTTGGTCTAAGAATGCTCGGTTTATTCATGATCTTGCCTGTGTTCGCCATTTATGGTGAGCAGTTAACGGGTTATAGCCCGATTTGGTTGGGTTTAGCAATAGGTGCTTATGGTTTAACACAAGCAATGTTGCAAATACCTATGGGTATATTGTCCGACAAATATGGTCGTAAACCGGTTATTCTAGCAGGCTTAGTCGTTTTCCTAATAGGTAGTATTATCGCGGCAATGTCTGACAGTATTTATGGTGTTGTCATCGGCCGAGCTATTCAAGGTATGGGGGCTATTGCTAGCGCTGTACTGGCATTAGCGGCAGATTTAAGTCGTGAAGAGCAACGACCCAAAGTTATGGCTACTATCGGTATGTTTATCGGTCTTTCGTTTACCTTAGCAATGGTTTTTGGCCCTATTGTCGCCGAAGCATTTGGTTTAAGTGGCTTATTTTGGTTTACTGCCGTGTTAACACTATTTGCGATGTTAATGATCCAATATATGGTGCCATATTCAGTAAACCGCGCACCTAAAGGCGATAGTGTTGCTTTACCTGAGCAACTTAGCACATTAATTCGTCATCCACAGTTAACACGCTTAAATTGGGGCGTTTTTATTCTTCATATGGCGTTAACTGCTTGCTTTGTTACTTTGCCTAAACAATTTGTTGCAGCAGGCCTTGCTTTAGAAAATCATTGGCAACTGTATTTACCTACCCTATTAGGTTCTTTCTTTTTGATGGTGCCTTTTATGATTTTTGCGCTTAAAAAACAGCGTGAAAAAGAAATGTTTACCGCTGCAGTGATTTTGTTAGCTGTCGCCCTACTTGCGATGTGGGCATTACCGAGTGGTTTTTGGAGCCTAGTATTGTCTGTAGTGATGTTTTTTACCGCTTTTAATTATTTAGAAGCAACTATGCCATCCATTTTATCTCGTCTCGCACCTGGTGGTGTCAAAGGCAGTGTTATGGGGATTTATTCTAGTAGCCAATTCTTGGGAGCCTTCACGGGAGGCCTACTTGGTGGGGCGATTGCTAGTCGCTATGGTGAACAAGCAATATTTCTTGTTATGGCATTATTTAGTCTGTTATGGGTTTTGGGAGCTGCGACTATGAAGCCGTTAAAAAAATCTAAGAGTTACAGCTTCTCTACCAATATTTCGTGTGAACAGAAAGCTGATGAAGTGGCAGAACAATTAATCACTATGCCTGGAGTCATTGAAGCAACCTTAGTGCATGCCGAAGCCGTTGTTTATTTAAAAGTGGACGACAAAATCGTTAACTTAAAAGAAATCAAAGCTTTATTGCAAGAATAGCGAGTTAGAATATTACTTATTCCACCGAATGAATATAATCTGCTAATATCTCGTTTCCTAATGAGATCTCAATATCATCGTCTTGATACTTACCATAAACAGCTTGCCCCATTGGGGATTGTGGTGTGATAACTGTGATTTGCCTATCGGCCAAAGTGCACCGGAAACCACCTGCAAATGGGCCAATAAAGAACCAGCTATTGCAGTTAACATCTTTTGAAAGTTGCACTAATGCGGTTAAGTTTATTGCTTTGTTATGGTCATATTTTATCAAAGAAAGTGCCTGAAAAGCTTTGATCGCTTGTTGATATTCAGTCACTCGTTTCGATTGTCCTTCCGCCAAATATGCCGCTTCTATTGCTAAAGTATCGTATTGGGTTTCTGCTTTTGATTGATCGTCTACAGCCGCACAATGAGCCTCATTAGCAGCAAAGACAGCTAGTGATAACTCATGCTCAAGGTGGATGAGAATTTCATCAATGATCTTTTGCTTATTCATTATTACACCAAATTCATTAAATTTGTTCCCACTCAGCGAGATTTAAAGGGGTTAATTGGTATTAACCTATTTTAGGTTAAGCATATTGCACTATACTGATTCAATTACTTGAAATCTCCCTTTTAATAAAAAACAACATGCTTAATGAATTTTACTGATCTGACACCTGTCAAAATAAGCTTGTAATTTAGATCAAAGCACAGTAAATTCACACTACTGGTAAGACCATTAGGATATTAGATTATGACAACTGCATCGCCTTTTCCCCATTTACTTGCACCTCTGGATTTAGGTTTTACCCAATTATCTAATCGGGTTTTAATGGGATCTATGCATACAGGCCTCGAGGAAGAAAAAGGAGGCTTTGCAAAGTTAGCGGCTTTTTATCAAGCACGCGCCAAAGGCGGAGTTGGATTAATAGTGACTGGTGGTGTTAGTCCTAATGCGCGTGGTCGTATAGCACCATTTGGCAGTGAGTTAAGCAAGTTTTGGCATGTGAAAAAACATAAACAAGTTACCGATGCGGTACATAAGTATCCAACCAAAATATGTTTACAACTCTTGCATACTGGACGTTATGCCTATCATCCCTTTAGCGTTGCACCGAGCAAAATAAAATCGCCTATTAACCCCTTTACTCCCAAAGCCATGTCACCCCGTCAAATAAAATCCACGATAAAAGATTTTGCCTATGCAGCAAGTTTATCGGCGAAGGCGGGTTACGATGGCATTGAAATTATGGGCTCAGAAGGGTATTTATTAAATCAATTTAGCTGTCAAAAAACCAATCATCGAAGCGATGAGTGGGGTGGTAGCATAGAAAATAGAATGCGTTTTGCTATTGAAACGATAAAGGCAGTACGTGAAAAAGTAGGAAAAAAGTTTATCATTATTTTCCGCTTATCGATGTTGGATTTAGTGGAAGGAGGCAATAGTTGGGAAGATGTTGTTGTCATGGCAAAAGCTGTTGAAGCGGCGGGTGCGACATTAATCAATACAGGTATTGGTTGGCATGAGGCAAGGGTACCTACTATTGCGACTTCTGTGCCAAGAGCAGCTTTTACTTGGGTAACTGAAAAAATGAAGCAAGAAGTGACTATTCCTCTTGTTACGACAAATCGAATAAATACACCTGAGGTTGCAGAAAAAGTACTGGCTGATGGCCAAGCTGATATGGTGTCTATGGCGCGTCCTTTTTTGGCTGATGCTGATTTCGTCAAGAAAGCTGCAGCGAATAAGAGTGAAGAAATTAATACTTGTATCGGCTGTAATCAAGCCTGCTTAGACCATGTATTTCAACAAAAAAGAGCGTCATGTTTAGTCAATCCCGTTGCTTGTTATGAGACCGAATTAACCTTTGAAAAGACAAAGAAGGCAAAAAGAATAGCCGTTGTTGGCGCAGGACCCGCTGGTTTGGCGTTCAGCGCTTATGCGGCTGAACGTGGTCATCATGTAGAAGTTTTTGACAGAGCACAAGCCATTGGTGGCCAATTTAATATTGCTAAACAAATTCCGGGTAAGGAAGAGTTTTACGAAACCTTAAGATATTTTAATCAAAAACTGGCACAGCTTAATGTCACTATTCATTTGACAAGTGAGCAAACAACAGAGCAACTTATCGCTGAAAATTTTGATGAAGTAGTTTTAGCGACAGGCATAATTCCGCGTAAGCTGGATATCTCAGGATTTGAACATGAAAAAGTAAAAACGTATTTACAAGTCATCAGAGATAAGGAAAAGGTCGGCAATAAAGTTGCGATAATTGGTGCTGGCGGTATTGGCTTTGATGTTGCTCTTTATTTGACCGAGCAAAGTTTAACTGAAGAACCTGAGCAATGGATGAAAAGCTGGGGGGTGGACAGAGCCTATACGAATAATGCGGCATTGTTACCAGCACATGAAAAAACAACACATAAAGCTGAACGCGAAGTTTATTTACTGCAACGAAAGACCACAAAAGTTGGTGCAGGCTTAGGTAAAACAACTGGCTGGATCCATAGATCGACGCTACAAAAATCAGGTGTAAAAATGATGCCTGGAGTTACTTATAAGTCGATCACAGATGCAGGTTTGCTCATCGAAGTTAATGGTAAAGAGCAGTTGTTAGATGTGGATAATGTCATTATTTGTGCAGGGCAAGAACCACAACGTGCGCTTTATCAAAAGTTAGTCGATACAGGTATTAGTGTGCATTTAATTGGCGGAGCTAAAGTCGCTGCTGAACTTGATGCCAAACGTGCTATTCGTCAAGCAGCCGAGTTAGCCGCAGTTATCTAAAGAGTTAATAAGTTGGCGATCATGGCTCTTAGTTTAATCGCATCTTTATCTCGAAAGCC
>Ga0105356_10002490_pt1 | contig 18373 bp, 21 predicted proteins | sample GOMGulsemesocosm_3_FD_83502 | JGI IMG/M metagenome (GOLD analysis project Ga0105356, IMG submission 83502) | Methane-oxidizing microbial communities from mesocosms in the Gulf of Mexico - GOM9D Gulf of Mexico | ecosystem: Environmental > Aquatic > Marine > Cold seeps | place: Gulf of Mexico...
GACGATTATTATTTTGAATGGTTGTCGTCGGTAACATAAGGTAACGCTAAGTAGAACTCAGGTGGTATTGAAACACCTAAACCAAACTCAACGACACAGTATAAACATGTTACTGCAACCACGGCTACGCCTTTACGCATACGCAATTCTCCTAGTGGAGTACTTGCTCAGCCCCAGCTATCCATCTTTTACTGGTCTTCGTGCGACCCACAAAGTGCACGAACGGCTTGAGCACGACTAAAAATAGCAACAATAAGAACAGATGGTTGACTGCCCTAAAACAACCTCAACTGTTGCTGTCGTGAAATGACCTTACACCGAAGTGCTCGATCATGTGCACAGTGCCTAGACACTGCCTTCCTGCAGTAATCAGCCGCAAAAAGCTCTTTCTATTTACAAAATAACAGTCTCAAAATGATATGTTCTTGTTGTAAATATTATTTAATAATACTAATATCCAGCTGTACCCACAAAGTGCATGAACGGTTTGAAAATCCTAATCAGATTTTATTACCTACAAAAAGCCACGCTAGACGTGGTTTTTTTGTATCCTAAAATCAGGAAAACTTTCCCCTCGCCCCATCTTAGAAATAACTATATATTGATACTTTTCCTAGTCCAGACACAAGATAGTGAGGTTTACCCTGTTTTGCAAGGGATAAAATATGTTAATCTTTGCCTTTTTCTTTGCTGAAAATCGAGGGTTAGTGGTGACTAACCTAGCAAGACTTTTTGTTTTTTGGAATTTATTAAAAGCAACGGTTATTTTGTTTATTTTACTATGAGGTTATTTTTTCAATTATTTTTCACTGATTTTTTATATTTACTATATCGACTTAATCTAAAGCGACTAAACCACTGTAGTTACTGCAGTTTAGTAGACTTTTGAAAGGGTGGCTTAATGTTTGAACAACTTGATTGGTTAAACATCATGCTATATTAACAAGGCCAAATTTTGCCACTTATATCCAATCCAACTCCCAGGAACTCCGATACAACTTATGAAATTAAGTCGCGTTTTTACTGATACTTAATAGACTACTAAAAAACTCTTTTTAAAGTGATATTTCATCATTCTTCTAAAGTAACCTGGTTACATCAAAACCGAAATCTACATGTGTCGAAAAGGGAACCATGTATTAGTAGAATTGTTGAATTCATTTCCCTCCATTCATACCCATTCATATACTCCATTAAGTGAATAAAAAGCGGCTATTTATGCTAAAACGTGAATAACCCACAATAAAACAAACACATATCACATAAGCCATTGTTTTATATCAGGTCCTTATGTCCGCTACTGAATGGTATCGGACATAAGGAGTTTATAATGAACAAATTACAGTTATACGATACGGATAAATAAAATAACCTGTGCAAGAAACTTGGGCTGCTTATTGTTTACGCATATCTTTTGATTTGAGATATTATTGATAAGCTGGATGTTCATCATTGGAACTTGTTACAATAATGAACATCAGCAAGTAAGCGAACTTGTGAGTGCGGTAGTTCTCTAAAAATATAAAAGGAATTTATATGATTGAAAATAGCAAGCAACATAGTGCAGAAGAAATCCCCCAAACTAAAAGAAAGCTAACCACTAACCTTAGTTTTGCCATTGTATTTATAATCGGACTTCTAATTACTATAATTTCCTTTACCGAGGCAACTAATCAAAATAGTCTGGCCCTGTATTCAGGTATATTTATAATAATAGTTTCATGCTTATTTATATCTAATGAAAAAACACACCAGCACAAAGAAAAACTTAATATAGACCCTAATAACAATAAAGAAATGGAATTGTAATGATAAAAAAAATAACCCTATTGTTGATAGTAATGTTTGCAGTGGTAAGTATTCAACCTGAAGCTTTGGCAAAAAAACGAGAAGTAAGAACGGTTCCTTCAAGTCAAAACTTAAAAGTAAGAGTAGTATCATTTCAAGGAGGGCTTCTTCATAGTGAAGAAAAATTGGAGAGGATTTTATTGGAAGAACTTAAACTTGGATGGACTCATGACTATACCGTGAATATAAACAACAATGGTGTTCCAGCGACTATGTTTGTTTTTAAGCGCTTACCAAATAAAAAGTAAACCACATAAAGCCTCGTAACAAACGGGGCTCTATGTGATTAAAGATTATTTAAAATAGTTATAAATAAGTGCTACGTGTCCTGGTTCTATTTCTTTAGTCAGCCCATAGATTGAATAATGTAATTCACCATCAAGATCATAAATTCCATTATCACACCACATTGCTGTCTGACCAATAGTGCCGTGACATTCTCCTAACAAAGCATTTTTTTCAGCTTCGATTAAAGTGTCTGCGCGTATTAACTTAGTACTTCTCTTTTCATAAGTACCGATACTTATTAAGACTATAACTATAAAATATTTCATGTGCTTTTCCTTTTTCTCAATAAAAAAGGCAAACCACTGCAAGGGCAATAGTTTGCCCTTGGGGGGAAGATACGAGTAAATTAATACCGTATTAGTGTAAAAATATTAAAGCTTGATTGCGCGATTAATTAGAGCTTTAGAAAGTTTAACCTTCTGGCACACACCTGAAAAATAGCTATTCATCCAATATTTATCGCTAAATACAAAAAGAACTTTTTCTGCTGTATTTCTTGCATGTGCGGCTTTTGATTCGTCGCTTTTATCACGAACAATAACAACTTTCCCGTTAATATTACCTTGATTGTTTTCATAGAAATCCAAGATTGAATCAGGCATTTCCTCAAGCATAACTCTAGCGTGGTAATCTGCTAATAATGAATTTGGCTTATTAAGCAGGGTCGTAACGTCTTTATCTGTAAAGTTCATAGTGGCTTCCTTTTTAAAATAATTTAAAAGACAAACCACCGCTAAAGGCAATGATTTGCCCTTGTGGGTTGAAGGTACGATAAACAATTATCGTATTATTTGATAACAAATCACTTCGTTATACATTTTTGATCTTAACAATACAGCTTACAATTCCACTGTTGGGGATATGAGGTCAAATGCAGATTGTATCTCTACTTTTGTTATCCCATAATCCTCCAAAGCAATAACGCAATCATCGATATCACCAGTATAAAAACACTCATAATTAAATAGTTCGCGTTTAATTATTTCTGCTTTACTGTTCTTTTCGAGATCTTGTTTAATACCTTTACAGTTTATCTCTGAAAGACCATCGATTAACGTTTTAACATGGTCCTTTGGTACTAACATTCCAGCACTTAGAGAAACATAATCAACACCAATAACAGCGCTTTTTTCGTATTGCTCTTTAGAAAACGCAAAAGATGTACCTGTTTTTTTAAACAATTCGGTTTGTGCATCTTGGGTATATGTACTTAATGACATAAGTGGTATTCCTTAATCAAAAAATTAAATAAGGCAAACCACTGCAAAGGCAATAGTTTGCCCTTGGGGTGAAGGAACGATAAATAATTTACCGCATTAGTAGGTGACAAATTTCTTTGTCGGTAACTCTATTAATCAAGTATTCTATAAATAGCATTACAATCAACTTCTGAGAAAAGTTTGTTTCCTTCTTCATCGGTTAAATCACTGTAAGTATATTTTATATCTTGAATGACACGATATAACTTATCTCTGACAGCTGCATTATTATTAGCTATTTGTTCCAGAACTATTAGCCAAGTAACTAAGCTCGCTGCTTTAAAGGATAAGTTTTTAGTAACACCAAATGGCGATGTAAATGAAACATTAGCATTGTTGCTAATTAACGGAATAAATCCATCTTCTTCTATATCACTAAGTTCATCATTTTTTACTACTCTTAAAAAATCGAAAAATCCCCCAGAATAACCTACTACCATTTGAGATAGTCCGTTATAAAAGAGATTTTCTGCATAACTAAATAGTGGTAAACCTCTAAAAATAGTGCTGCCAAATAATCCTGGATAAGCATTTTTTCTTTGGTTTTCTTTAATGATAACTGTGTTCATGAGTGATTTCCTTTTCAAAAAAATAAAAAAGGCAAACCACTGCAAGAGCAATAAGTTTGCCCTTGGGGGTTGAAGGTACGATAAATAATTTACCGTATTAGTAGGTGACAAATTTCTTTGTCGGGTGACGTTGAGATAGCAACGAAAACTATTAAGCAGTTATAAATATAACACAAAGTTATTTTCTAATTAATATAACTAGTGAAAAATTCCAGATATATCATCGGTTAAATAAACATTAGAGCCATAAAAAACAGCATATTTGAGTAAATCATTTGGGACCACCTCTTCATTGTTTTCACAAAAGTAAAAGCTCCCCATTTTATATGGGTTGTATGTGATGGATTGAAGAGTGTTTAGCTGAATACTACCACTGTAAGCAGAATGAAGCCTTCCACGAATAAACGCATGTACATTTTTACGCTTATCACGTAAAACTCTTAATCTCGAAGTCTCTGATATTTTTATCAAAGGGTTTTCCATAACTATGATATTTGCATAGCCAGAAACCTTCCCTTTTAATTCATTTTTAACTTGTCTAATTGAAAAGAAGCTAGGCTTATTTAAATTTCGATACACATCAACAATATCGTCTTTTTTTGAAGCTCGCTCTATTTCTCCTTTATTAGATTTTATCTTTGAATTAAATGAATCATTTTCCATTAAAGGCTGAAATGGACACATCGTGATTTCCCTTTTAAATTTAACAAAGGCAAACCGCTGCAAGAGCAATGATTGCCCTTGGGGGTTGAAGGTACGATAAATAATATACCGTATTAATTGGTGACAAATTTCTTTGTCGAGTGACGTTGAGATAGCAACGAAAACTATTGTGAGAATTTAGGGTATAACAAACTGCATACCAGTTGAAGAGATTTAAAATTCAGACTAAAATAATTTCTTCACCTGCTCCTTAACAGTTCAATTAAGGAAACAAGTTTACTCACACTTTAACAGTGAGTACCAACGTCAAATAGAATACTCAATCGAGTGACGCACTAGTAATAGTTATTCTTTCTTAACCCTAAAGGGCAATCATTTTGCCCTTTACGGGTAATTGTTTGCTCTTTTTTTTTGGAGTAAACAAAATATGAATACTGTCATAAACACTAAAGTTAGCGTAAATAGAGGGAAACCTCGCATTTGGATTGAAGGAAAGAAAATATCTCCAACCTTTGAACCAGGAGATCGCTTTTCATTAGAGCAAGATGTTAGCAATAAGCGCATTACTTTAAAGCCGACCCCTGAAGGACAATATACAGTTTCTGTTAGAAATCGTAACAATAGGTCTTGGCCTCTGATTGAATTAAGAGGTGAGGACGTATCTACCGTTTTTGAAGTAGAAATGTCTTTAAGAATTATTGCACGCAAAGGAAAGCTAACGATAGAAATACATGGTCGTTCGAAAAAATCTGCTAGTCGTGTTAGCGAATTTTTATCACGACTAATCAATAAGGAGGCTATAGAAATAGGGTCTATCTTTACAGGTGCTGGTATTTTAGATCGTGCTATACATCAGGGGCTTTCTGATTGTGGTATAAAAAGCTATACAAAGTTTATCGTTGAAAGGGAGGGTAAGTACATTGAATCTTTACTCTCTAACCAGTCTGATTTATTCAGGGACAATTCAACGATTGTTCATAGCTCTATTGAAGATGTTGAGTTTACGGGTGCGATGAATATAGATGTGCTTTTAGGTAGTTTACCTTGCATCGGAGCCTCACGCGCAGGAGCATCAAAAAAGGGACTAAAGGCCGCAGAATTAGATAGTGATAGTGGTGCAGCTTTTTATTACTGGCTTAATTTTGTACAAAAACTTTCCCCTTTATGTGTAGTCATGGAGAATGTTATTGAATATGCAAAGAGCATGGGAATGGCTGTTATTACTAGCGTTTTAAATACTCTTGGGTATGACGTTAAACTAACAAAATTAAACGGCAACGATTTTGGAACTATTGAAAATAGAGACAGAATGGCTATGGTCGCTATATCTAAGGAGCTTAACGCTATTAGTGATTTTGATATTGATTCAATAATTCCTTTTAAAGAAAGAGAAGGATCGATAAAAGAGTTATTAGAGCCTATAGCTAATGATGATAAAAGGTGGAAATCTTATAGTTATTTAGCGGATAAACAAGTACGTGACGCTATTGCTGGGAAAGGATTCAAACGCCAACTAGTAAATGGTTGTGAACATACAATCGGCACTTTACGCAGGTTATATCATAAGGGAGGAAGTTGCGATCAATTCATTAAGCATGAAAATTATGCTGAAAATGGACTGACTAGGCTATTTACACCTGTAGAACATGCACGACTAAAAGGCATTTGTGAAGGCTTGGTTAAAGGGTCCTCAGATACTATTAAACATGAAATGTTAGGCCAAAGCATTTGCTTTCCTGTATTTCAAGCGTTAGGTCGTGCTTTAGGAAGGTGGGCTCTTAAGCTTAATTAAGTGTTTACTCTTTTATAAATGAAGGTTTTTTACCTGGTCCTTACCAGTTCAATTAAGGAAACAAGTTTACTCACACTTTAACAGTGAGTACCAACGTCAAATAGAATACTCAATCGAGTGACGAACTAGTAATAGTTATTCTTTCTTAAACCCAATAGGGCAGTTCATTAGCCCTATATGGCTATTGATCTGCTCAAAAAATGAGGAAATCAATATGTACAATACTGAAGCTGACAAAGCAAAAATTCATTTTTATTTCACTACTGAAATATTAGCTTTAATGACAAAAAACAAAATGAACTCTGGCGATTTATTTGGCTATGGTGAAGATTGTTTTGTTATAGATCTATATGAATACTCTGTTTTACTGTTCGATGGGTACACTAAATCTTCACTACTCGACTCATCACTTTTTGATGTGTGTAAGGTTCTTTCAATAGAGCTTTTTGGGGAAGTTTTAGATAGTAACAATGCACCTATGGAATGCAAACTTCCTGAAGTTAATAAATTCAAAAAGGTTATTGATAGCGTTTTAAAAGCATTTATTAACAGTTAAACCAAGCTCAACCAACCTAACGGGGTTACTCCTGTTGGGGATAACTCCCGTTCTATAGGAGTTATTTATGAAAATTTATGATGTATACATGGATAAACGGAAAATGGGTAAGTCAAAACTAAGGCATTACTCTTTGCGAAATTCAAAAACACAACATGTAGAGCATAAAAGTGACTTCATCATACTTCGGCAAGTTGACCTCGTTGTTCAACAGTCGGGGTATGAAGCCACCGTTAAATCAGAAAAAAAATATGTACACGCATTCCTCCGTGGAGAATGTATATATCGTGGACGAAACGCTAAAAAGATAATGTCTAAATTAGATGCTTTCAATCCTGAAAATAAAAGGTTGACGAATATTGGGTACAATCCATTTATTACAAACAAATGGCTTAAAATCCCTTCTTTCAGTATCAACCAGATAAAAGATAGCTTTGAACAATATGACTCTATTGATAAAGGTAATTTTGCGTTAATTCACAATCAGGGGATTTGTATGATTGATGATATTAACCTGAATGAATTTAGATAGAGAATTATAAATAAAGCACGACCCACCTTTTAAGTAAAAACCAGCACGTTATTTTTTGTGCCGGTATTTACTTAAAAGTGGGTTATTCGTCAAATGGAATACTCAATCGAGTGACGAACTAGTAATAGTTATTCTTTTTTAAACCCTAAAGGGCAAATTATTTGCCTTTACAAGGGAATGATTTGCTCTTTTTTTTGGAGTAAATTATTTTGACAAATCTACACAAAATGAATTTTATTAAATTATTTAAGCAACTAACTTATCGGCACAATAGCTACGATATATTTAGAGACTTTGTAATGTTGTCAGGCTTTAGTATTCAAAATTCAATCCTTAAATGCGAACAGATAGAAGCTGAATATATGGCTATCATAGGTAAATACAACAGAGAAGAGGCTAACATTTTTGCAAAGTTACTTGCTGAGTTAGCGCTTGGTTTAGCATCTGAAATGGGAGACTTTTTAGGTGAGGTATTTATGTCGATGGAACTAGGTTCAGCAAGGTTAGGGCAATTTTTCACGCCTTATCACTTATCCAAGCTAATGGCCCAAGTAACTATTGGGGACAAAGTCAGTATGTTATCAGACAAACCATTTTTTACGGTAAGTGAACCTACTTGCGGTGCAGGGGGAATGATAATTGCTGTAGCTGACTCTCTACTTGAATCTAACTTCAACCCTACTGAATCGATGTGGGTAGAGGCTCGGGACCTCGATGGTGTGGCGGCAATGACCTGTTATGTACAACTTAGCTTATTAGCGATTCCAGCTAGGGTTGTAACGGGAAATACTTTAACGCTAGAAGAAAATAGAGTCTTCTATACCCCCCAGCACTATTTAGGTAATTGGAGTTATAAGTTAAATAAATACTGGAGTAAAGAAGACGTAAAAGACTGCGATAAAGAAATTATTATTACTGAAGATATTCCCACTTTAGAGAATAGTTTAATTGAAAATGAAGATGTTTCAATCGAAGCATTTGTTCCTGCTGAAGTAGAACAAGGTGAAAACTTTAGCTTATTTTAAGTTTTACCATTTTAAAAGCCACTCTAGATCATATCTACAGTGGCTTTTAACTTTGGAGGAGCACTAAAAATTCAGGTCTTGGTAAGTTGCGGCATTTAGTTAATCTTAAAAATACTCAGCGGGAAAGAAATTTAATATTCAAATCCAAGGTTATGAAAGTGTGCATTTGTCATATTGGTTTTCTTTCCTTTAAATGTGTAATTAAAACCCCTTACAGCCTTTCCATCTTTAAACTCAATTTCCTTTGAAAGGCTACCTGATCTGTAATATTGCTTTGTGGTAATACGCTTTCCATTATTGTATAGAGTTTCCCAACTTAACTCCCCACCACCTTTTGCATCAAGCTCAAAAAATTCTCTGTTGTATCCAGTTTTCAGATTATTTTTATAAGTAAATTTATTAGTCAAAAGGCCTGACTTGTTATACCCCTTAAACCATAAAAATTGCCCATCTATATATTTAGCTTCCCAAGATAACTCCCCTGTATCGAAATAACCGTACCCTAAGCCTACTATTTCATCGTTTTTGTACTGGTTTTCTGCCATCAGATTCCCATTGCTATGGTATTTTTTATACTCGCCTTCGAACTTATCATTTTTCATTCCTACCACAGCTTTCAAATTACCGTTTTCAAAAACTTTTTGGACACCTGCTCTAACTCCATTGATATAATTGTCCTCAGACTCAATTGTGCCTTTATCGTCATATGTGGTATATCTTTCAATCACACCGTTATTGAACATAGTTTTAGTAACCACGACCCCGTTGGAGTTGTATTTTTTAGTTATTCCGCTTTGCACATCACCTATATAATTTCTTGTCCACAACAATTTATTATTGTCATCATATTGATAGGATAGGTTACCTTTTTCTATTCCATTGTCATACATCCATTCATTTTCTATATTTCCACTTGATGAGTAAGATTTTTGAATCCCTTGAAATTGATCATTTTTGTAATTGTGGTCTAAGCCAATTTGACCTGTCAGTGTGTGGTAAATAATGGTTTTTCCATTTTTTTTACCTTTTTTGTACTCTTCAGTCTTAGATATATCTCCATAGATATTATATGTACTTTCAACTCCTTCTTTAAGGTCATTCACATAGAAGGTTTCAATGTTTAGCTCACCACTTTCAAAGTAAGTGAAATCCTTTTTATTAGTTATTACACCATCTTTGTAGCTAATTACGTAATCCAATTCTCCATTAGCTCCGTATATTTTCTTTGTGGTAGTTTTAGGTGCCTTTGGGAGGGAAACTGAATTTGATTTAGATATATCCTTTTTAGTTTTCGGGGATTCTAATTCGGTATTTTCTTTGGTTGTTGAGGCACAGCCAGAAGCTGCTATTATCATTATTACTACAGCACTCCTTAATACAATATTTCTCATTTTTATTCCTTTAATATACATATATTATCAATCTGATTTTGCACGTTAGCACTAAAACCAAAATAACATACCCCCCTATATTTATAAATAAAATCTATGGGTTATGCTTTATATTGATGACTATAATCAATATAAAGTGATTCTATTTAGGGGGGGGACCAACTGACAGTACCTATATGTGTGGTTGGTATATCCGCCCAAAAGAGATAACCTAACAAATGAATGGATAAATAGGTGAAGCAGATGAAAAGAACTAGCAAACTGGCAGATCTTAACAAGGATATCAAAACAACTAAGTTGGTTATTGATGCACCACAAGCAAAGAAGACAGACAACCTCAAACTAAAAAAAAACAAGCAGACTATGGGTGGGAGTTACAAATAGCATAACTTTATTTTGAAAAGTACCTTGGTGAAAAACTTAAGCTTATTTTAAGTTTTACCATTTTAAAAGCCACTCTAGATAATATCTACAGTGGCTTTTTATTTGATAAGCAAACTAACTATACTAAAGGCTTTCTAAGTAGTCTTTTTTACGCTCAACTATTGTTTCCCTTGTATTGTACAAAGCAGTTGAAAACCCCACTTTATTTGGATCGAAATCAAATAGTATAACTCCCTCTTCATTTGTGTATTTCACCCGAAGGTTTTCAGTGCACATGATTGCTTTCCTTTCCGCATCCACAATCGATGCACAACTAACTTCTCCATCAGGTGTATTTAACAGTATTATTTCCATATATTTCCCATCCCTTTAGAAGTTATTTTTTCATTCCTTTAGAAGCTACTTTAGCTCCAGCAGATACAGCTTTACCAGCGGCATTTCCTCCAGCCGAACTTAGCCCCCCCATCATGCTGCTTGCTCCCATTCCCCTGATGACATTATATCCTGCCCACCCAGTTACTATAGTAAAGATTACAGGAATGACGATATAAAGGTAATTAAGCATATATAAAAGTGCTTCATTCGTAGACATTTCCATATTTAGATTCAATGGTATTTTAGCGAAATCCCCTGTATCAGGATACATACCAGCAATAATGTTTTGGTCTAACCACCAGGCTAACATCCAACAAGCAGTTAAAAATCGAAAACTAAATAACGCCCAAGCAACAGCAAGAACAGCACTTATAGAGTACTTAGATAAGAACAATACAAAAGGAATAAATACAACGACTAACATCAGTAAAAGAGCCTGTATTATAGGTGTCGCATTCAAAAGTAAAGTAACATTTACAGAATTAGTAGCCCTTTCATAAGCAGTTCCTAGCCCAGCTAAAACTTGTCTACTAGAATTTTGTAAAGTATTAGTAATCCCTCCATTGCCATAAGATGTGTTAGCGTAAGCAAAATCATACCCCCTAGGAGCGTAAGTAGTTTCTGTTTGAAACAAAGCAACTTTCACTAGTAATTCATCCCGACGATAAGGTGATAAGGCAGCCTCAACAGTGGCACTAAGAACTTGAATCCAGCTGTTCTCTGCAATTATCTTTCTTCTCAATCCATCTGATGTACTATTCCCATACCACCAATGCCTACAATTTGGCCTTCCATTAATTGGTCTGTTTGGGTCTGTAGCTGCCCACTCTCGGTCACGAAGTGGTTCATATAAAAAACCATCAACAGGCACTTCAGCCCGAAGTTCACTATAGTACCCAGGTAAACTCAAATAAATGTTAGACCCCATCCAATAAGGGTCCTCCACACCCATAGCCGTTATAAGTGCTGCTATATTCGCCACATGAGGACCTGTCTCGTTTGGTTTTTCTAAATTATACTTACTCAATGCTTTAGTAAAACAATCTCGTTTAAAATCCCCTATTTCTTTCTTTAATTCAGGATCACTAACCGACACTCTCTTCATTGATTCTATATATCTTCTCAAATCTACTGTTGGTGGCATTCCTGCCATTACAGCATGAGTTATACCTATAGACACATTGTGAACGGCCCACCAAAAAACGGGCACATTCACAGATACCGGATAACCACCAAATGAGTCAGTCGCACCAAAAGTAGACTCAAGGCTATTTACGTTATATGAGGTTTGAGTGAAAGTATCATCCATAGCAGATGGAGTAAAAACTACTTCATTTGCCTGAAAGTTCATGTATGGAACACCACAAAACATAATGATAAAACAAGCAACAAGTATTTCAGTCAACACCCCTTTGGTTGCTAACTCTTCAGCATCCCCAGCTTCAGTCCCATTTTTATAGTCTATTATTTTGTCTAAAATGATGCCAATAAAGGGAAGTAACAATAAACCAGAATCTTTCAATACATACCACAAATTGTTATAAAACATCCAACCGAATAATGAGGTAAACATTTCTAAATAACTATCTACATACATGATTAACCTCCAAATTGTTTAAGCAATAGAGTAGGCATATTGAAAACTACAAACGCCTCATAGATAAATACAATACAGGCAAGTAGTCGTCCGAAAAACACCTTCCCTTCACCCTTGAGTTTTTTTTCAATCCACATAAATAATGCTATATAAATACAACACCTAAAAATAAACAGTCCGAATAAGAAGTTTTTGTTTTCGCTAATATCAAGGTGCTCACCTGTAGCGATTAACCAGACAAAACTAAATAATGAGAATGTAAATATGCTCACACCACCTAGAAAGGAAAATTTATTTTTTCGGATATAATCACACGTTTTATTAAACATAACTTCCTCCTTAGTTTTTGATGCGGCCTTGCTCTAATAAATGCTTATTAGAGTGATGAATTTTAGTTTCTTTTGTACTATTTAACTCTTTTGATCTCGTCATGTTTAATAGCAATGGTATGGACTCGCCAAGAAGTTTTTTTCTGACTTCGTTTTCTTTCATGACTAAATCAATTTCTGCATCAATTTCTTCGATAGATGATTTCGCATGCTTAACAACAGCAGAGTTTCTATATGAATCAGTTTCCTTCAAACCTGTAGCTAGAGTTCGCCTAATGAGTAATGCTGAATCGATTACATCAGACACAGCTACCTCATCAGAAATTCTTTCCATAAATATTTGTGCCTCTCTATCGCTCATATACCTTAAACTTGTAATCACTTGCCCTGTTATAACAATACCAGGGGCTGATACTTCAGATAAATTATCTAAACTAAGAGGCTCAGAACCTGTATAGAGATCGAATAGATCATTATATACATCGTCCTTCTTTTTACTTATCAAGGGTAACAACCCAGCGCCTGGTGTAGTTGATGGCTGTCCTAAATCATCTATATCTACAGTCACCTCTCCCACAACTATATTCACCCACTCCCGTACCTTATAAGGACTATTGAATTTCTTAACCAACGGGACTGTTGTAGGACCGACAACAAGCGAGGAAATAGCACATTTATCCCTCTCAATTAGTCGGTTGTAACCAATTGCCGCTGTATCTCCAATCACTTTATAGTTATGCTGGTTCTTCCCTCCAGCCCTACCATAACAAGGATGAACAACACCATTGTCAGTGGCATTTTTTACTTGTTCATGCACATCTGTAGCATCAGCCCCACCAGTACCAATACCAGCTTCCCAAGTATCTCCATAAGAAAAGGTTGCGAATTCTTCAAAGGGGTCTTGTCCGTTCCTTATTTCAGCTTCGATCATTTCACATGACTTGGTAGCTAACTTAAACTTAGCTTGTGCCTGTGCGATAGCGTTCATGAATATGTCATATAAATTAGGGTTTACCTTACTCAGGATATAGCCAGGTAAATTTGAAATAGCTGCTCCAGCAGCATTTTCCATTTGATTATACATATCCTCAAAACCATCTTTGACATCGTTCAATGTATTAGAAAGTGTTACTTTGGGATCAAACTTACCGCAAGACATTCCTGTAAGTGATGCACTGAAACTTAAATTAATGGTGGTAGTTTCCCATCGAGGAATAGCTCTAAAAACTCTCCCCCCACCCAACTTGTAATAAAACATAGAATCACCACCAGGAGAAATATCAACAGCTTCAGTTGATGGTGATAACAAAGATGTTGACGTTAACAAAGCAGCAAACATAGTCCCTTTTACAAAAGTTTTCATATCGTAAATCCTCCATCCAAACAAATTTCAACTTCAACCGAATACAAGTACACATCGTCTTGTTTTTTACAGCACTCATAGGGCCTCCAAACCATGTATACAGAAGAAGATTGATTATCATCCCAACGTCCGTTTGACCATGTATCAGCACCTGTTGGCTCACTCTCTGCTATATCATCGAATATGTAACATTCATCATCTTTTTTCGGTGCTATCATTTGCCAAACACTGCCATTACTTCCATCCGCTTCAATTCCTTCAGGGTTACGGAAAAATCGCTGGTCTGTATCGGGGTCCCCTGAAGCTGGCATATATATTCTTGTCTCTCCACTCCTGCTAGCCATATGAGCAGCGCGCATTGACAACACAGCGTTAGCTTTAGCTGGATTCAATTGTTTAATGAAGCCTGTTCTCCAATAAATACCACCCCATTCTTTAAAGTATGGAATTCCTATGGACTCTAAAAAAACATGTAACGTATACAAAACATCTGTTGTTCCTGTCCTCCATAGATAACCATCCATTGCGCTTGAATAGTGAGGCATAAATGCAGTCACATTACTTCCACAAAAGTACTCATCAGAATAATTTGAAAAGTCATAATAATAACCAACTACATCAACCTCTCTGAATGTTGTAGAGTTAGTGTGGTTTTTAGTAGTATCTTGCTCTGAAGTAGTAACGGCTTCCCCTCCACCAGTTACCTCTGCTGGCATCCCAATCCAACTGACAACCTCTTGACCTAAGTTCTCGTGAATATCCCCCCAAAGAGCAGTAAATTCTTCCCACGGATTTCCTCCTAAATCAGGAAATGCAGACACAACAAAATCAGGATTGTTATGCCCTACTCTCAAGCTTGTTTTGATAGAGCATGATGGAGGCCATATCTCACAATCCAACCAAAAACACACACCTTTAAAGCAATAATCTAAACATGAGCTATCAGCAGTAAAAGGGTCTGTCCAAAGGTCCTGCACTGTTACATTAGTATCAGTTGTTAGTGCTGGGTTCATAGAATCAAAGGCTTTTGCAACAAAACTGAATGAGCAATATAGGAAAATAGTGATAAAAATATTCTTCATCTTTCTTCCTTATGAGCTAAATATTCATTTAGCGCAGTATTAAGATTAAATTCGCCATAGACGACATATTTATCATCAAAAATGATCGCAGGATATTTCTCTAATTTATACTGAAGAGTAAGCATTTTAGCTTTGTATGCTTTTAGTATGAGCCTGGTCATTTTCTTTTTACCCATAGCTTCATATTTATCTCTGGCCTGTTGCTTTGCCTCTTCCATATCTGAGGACAGCCCTTCTGATAGCTTGCCTTCGAAGTTATTCACACCATCTAATGAATACATAGCAAAGGTGGAATTAGTACGGTTAAAGTAACTTTTAACGGCTTTAAGTCCTAATAACTGTCCTGCTTGTTCATCGTTAACAACAACAATCATTTGACTTGGTTCAATGGCTAAAACTGCAGTCGAAACTAAATATAAAAATAGAATTATATTTTTCATAAGGCAGTCCTTTTTTTACTGATTTGATCTGCAATCATCATTACAGCACCAAGCTCATCTATACCATGTTCATCCATCAATTCCTTTCGAACCGCTTTTTCATCGGGGTCTGTCATTGCAAGCGCTAAAGCAAAACTTGGAGGAACGTTTCTAAATAAAGATGGAGGCATAGCTTTACTAAGAACTACTCCTTCGGTGTATAAACCTCTCATTTTGTGACAGCTTAAAAGTAAATTCTTTTGGTTTTCATCGATGTTTCTAAACCTTGAAAGTTGCTCAACTTCTTCTTTTGGGCAATCCATTGCAATGAACCATTCAAACATGGTTAACATCTTTTTAGACTCATCAGCCCAATCCTCTAAGTTTTGTGTAGCCAACCAAGGCCATGTGTTGACTTTACGAAACATTTTGCAAATTTTGACCATGTATGGAGCTAAAAGGGCATTTTTTAAAAATAGATGTGCTTCATCCCCTATCACTATAATTGGTCGGCCTGAGTATTGATCACGCTCTGCAATTGAACAGATTTGTTGCATTTGAGTCATAAATGATAGGGCCAATTGTCCTTCATACCCCTCCCTAGCAAACAAACCGAAATCCATAATAGTTACATCGACTTCAGGTAGTGACTCACCACCTCTATTAAATAACTCCGACTCAAAACCATCCAAATACCTTGACATCGATTTAGCCATTGCTCTTAACTTATCTCGTTCATTACTTCCTGAAGGTGCTTGTTCTGATAACTTATGAAGCTCTTTAACTACATGCTCTGGACGAACAGTTTTATCGTTTTCGTCGATATCTGGATTATCTTGGATATCTTGCATTCTTATAACGGCTGCATTTTTTATTGCTTGTCGGATAGCAACTTTATGCTCTGTTCTTAGATCGTATTCCTCCCTTGCTTCTCCTGAAGTAATCATTACCCTAGCCAGCAATTCCATTTCTCCAAGATAATCACGCATATCGTCTTCATTGTCTTCTGGTGTAAACTCCTTCGAATAGTCTTCGTTATCTACCTCATTAGCTCTTACCTCTTGCTGTATATTTCCGAAGCTACCCTGCTCTTCTTCCACCATTTTTATTGCGTTTGCAAATGGTGGTAACGATACTTTTGCATTTGGTTTAAGCGCTACACGATTAACACTCATTCCTTTTTTCTCAAGGTATTGACCAAGCAATTTAAAACTATCGCCTTTCTCTAAAATAAAAAAACGTGGCCTTGCTATTGCGGCCCACATCCAGATCATAAACACTAATAAAGCAGATTTACCGGAACCAGGAGGGCCTAAAATCGCACCAAAAGCATTGCTTGATCTATCTTTTAAAATATCAAAAGACATATCTTCTGCACCACGATTAAAGAAAACAAGACCGGGATTACCAGTACCTCTTGAGCGTCCATATAAGGGAACTAATCTCGAAATCTGTGAACTAAAAAGGTAACGTGATCGAACATCATATTTATCATTTGAAAAGTCATAACAGAATGGAAGATTGGTACAAAATTGATTTAGTGGGATTTCATCATCTCTTGAATCTATCAAGTGAATATCATTATTCATTAATAAGGATTTAACGGTTCTTACGTTCGAGTCTAATTCACTTTGACCATGACCTTGAACAAAAAAAGTGGTTATTACTGGGTATAAAAAATCATTTTGCTCAATATAATCAAGTGCATCATCGGCTTGTCTTTTAGCATTTCTAGCTTCAGCACTATCTCCTCTCGATGAGTTTTTTATTGACTCAATTTTCCCTTGTACTGCAGAAGATTTTTCAATGACGACAGTGATGTTAGACATTGTTCCTGATGGAAATTTATCTAATACTGCATAAAATTTATCTGATTGCCTTCTTTCTGCCGACAAGTGACCTATTTCAGGAACCTTTCTATAAGCATTTACAGTAAAGGCTTTGCATAGCTGCTCACCAAACGCCCAATTCCCTTTCGTTATATCGCTTTTAGGCTCATTAAGAAAAAGTAGCTTAACTAAGTCTGTACCCCAAGGTATGTTTTCGTCACCAGGATAAGGGGCATACTTTAATAATTCATCTATTGAACCACCATATTCATTGATGTCATTGAAAAATGGGAGCATCCATTCATAGAGCTCTTTTTGGCCTATTTGCTTCGCTTTTATACCATTACTACACAACCCTTTTATAAGTGTTTCAGACACCTCTAAAAGCTCTTCGGTAGGAGTTACCCCTAATTCTAAATCACTTGATTTGCCTTGTTTTCTATACAAGCATAATTTGACGTTATACGTTTTAGCAAACCATAAAGAATCAGTAATATCTTTATCGTAAAAAACACCTTCCTTCTTTGAAACCAAATCAAGGTGCTTGGAATATATATCAATAAAATCTTTAGTTAACGGGGTATCTCTGTGCTTCTCGGGAATATGTGCGTGTAGCCGCCCTTTTAAATCACGAAGACTTTCTTCGTTGTACACAAAAAACTGAGCAACAAAAGGAGGATCGCATTGTGGGATAGCATTAATGATAGTATTAATGCTTTCATTAATATCTTCTAAATATGAATCAGGTCTAGCCTCACAAGATTTAGGTTGGATATCTATTAATGAGCAAACAGACTTACCATCCTCTAACAACCATAATTTATTGTCTTTGTTGTAATCAACCCAAGGCAAGAAGTCATAAACACTTTTACCTCCTTTGTACATTTGTTTCTTCGTTGATTTAGTCGTTCCGGATTGATTGTTAAAATCTGATAGTGCCATTATATTTACCTATGTTAATTACATAGGTTCAATATCTCTATTTGCACATTTTTTAACAAGTTCAACCCGTAACATCTATTTGAACGTGTTTACAAAAAAGCCCTGAAAATATCAGGGCTTTGGCTTGTTA
>Ga0105356_10002492_pt1 | contig 18352 bp, 22 predicted proteins | sample GOMGulsemesocosm_3_FD_83502 | JGI IMG/M metagenome (GOLD analysis project Ga0105356, IMG submission 83502) | Methane-oxidizing microbial communities from mesocosms in the Gulf of Mexico - GOM9D Gulf of Mexico | ecosystem: Environmental > Aquatic > Marine > Cold seeps | place: Gulf of Mexico...
ACATCAGTTTTTTCACGGATGTTCTTCATACGCTTAGTTAATTTAGCCATTATTCTTATCCTTCTACGTTCAGACCCATTGCACGAGCTGAGCCGGCAATAGAGTTAACATTAGCTTCCAAATCAGCACCAGTTAGATCAGCTGCTTTAGTAGCAACGATTTCTTCTATTTGTGCGCGAGTTACTGTGCCACACTTTTCAGTGTTAGGGCGGCCAGAACCAGATTTGATACCAGCAGCTTTCTTAAGTAAGTAAGCAGCAGGTGGAGTTTTAGTTTCGAACGTGAAAGAACGATCACTGTACACTGTGATGATCACAGGTACTGGAGCACCCTTTTCAAGTGAATCTGTAGATGCGTTAAACGCCTTACAGAATTCCATGATGTTAACACCGTGTTGACCTAATGCAGGACCAACTGGTGGTGACGGATTAGCTGCGCCAGCAGCAACCTGTAGCTTAATATAAGCTTGTACTTTCTTAGCCATTTTCTATCTTCCTATATGGGTATAACGCTTATTTATCCTCAGCATGAGAGATAACATCAGCTTCCCGGTAATTAAGGGCGGCGAATTATACTAATAATTCACCGCCCTGCCAAGTGAATCGCTAGTTATTTAACCAATTAAAGTTAAGCAACATCACAATTCCCTTTGAATTTGAGTCTACTTTTATTCCACAAATAATTTATTTTCGTTAAGTTGTTCTGTTCAAACTCTAGAAGAGCGCGTGGAGCTTACGTATGTAAGTGAGCACACTCGACAATGAAGTTGAGCTTAACAACGACGCGACAATTAATTATTGATCGTCTTTTTCGATTTGGCCGAATTCTAGGTCTACTGGAGTTGAACGACCAAAGATCAATACAGATACTTTAACGCGGCTCTTCTCGTAATCCACTTCTTCAACCGTTGCGTTAAAGTCAGCAAATGGTCCGTCATTAACACGAACAATCTCGCCCACTTCAAACAAGGTACGCGGTTTAGGCGACTCAGCTGAATCTTGTAAGCGCTGTAAGATGCGATCAGCTTCAGCTTGTGAGATAGGCGCCGGACGGTCACTAGTACCACCGATGAAGCCCATTACACGTGGCACATTTTTAACTAAGTGCCAGCTATCTTCGTTCATTACCATCTTGACTAATACATAGCCCGGGAAGAATTTACGAGTACTTTTGCTTTTCTTACCGGCTCGCATTTCAACGACTTCTTCAGTAGGTACTAAGATCTCTTCGAAAAGATCTTCCATGCCATGAATTGAAATATGCTCAATAAGCGTTTTGTGGACACGTTGTTCATAGCCTGAGAAAGCTTGTACGACGTACCATCTAAATTTTGGTTGTTCTTCTGACATAATATTAAACCTGGATGCCTGTAATAAAGCCTACAATTCTTACCAATAAACCGTCTAAGCCCCAAAGGACTAATGCCATAAACGCCGTAGCAGCCAATACAATTAGTGTTGTATTCATTGCTTCTTTACGTGTTGGCCAAACGACTTTACGAATTTCTAAACGAGATTCTTTTGCAAATGCAACAGCTTCGCGCCCTTTATCGGTTTGTGATGCAATCGCCATCGCAACACCGATTGCTGCTAAAACGCCAATTGCGCGAATTAGAACAGAAACTTCTTCGCCGTAGATATAGTTACCTACAACCGCACCAGCCAATAGTCCGATGACAATAATCCATTTAGCTAGATCCATCGATCCGCCCTGGTCTTCAGTATTTGTTGCGTTCATTTACCACTGTCCTAATTGTTGTATCGCTTACTTTTAAGGTGATAAGCGTTAAAAGTATTTACAGTTCAATATGCCCCAACACTGCCACCATAGACGACGAATTGCTGCGACCATAAATTAAGCCCTGTCGAAACAGGGCTTAAGAAATTAGCGCGTTATTGTAATTTGTACTGCGAAATATAGCAAGGGAATAAGCGATTCACGGCGACAAAAAATGTGATCTAAGCTCAAAAAGGGCTATCGTTTTCGGACCATTCGACGTAATATAGGTTGACGAGTTGGAGTTCACCGAGAGATAGCGTTAAAAGGAACATTTTGAATAAGCATAAATCCTCCTTTGGTCAATTTTTAATGTCCCCTTGGATCATTTTCCTACCCTGTTCTTTATATATTGCGATCGCACTGGGTTCTCTATGGCGATATCAAAGTACTATCCCCACCCCATGGGCGTTCGATAGCATCACAATTGTTCACGCCGCAATATTCCTTATCGCTGCATCACTGCATTATTTTCTTATATATAGCGTTCGGCACCTAATTTCCTCACTAGTAAACTCCCGCGATAACAATTTAGAGTTGGCGCAACAAAAGACTGATATTTTACGCGAAGAAATACGCCAGCATAAGGCGGCACGTAGCGAGCTACAACGTTTGGCGACCCATGACCCACTCACAGGAGCGCGTAACCGCCGCCATTTCCGAGATACACTCGCTAGTGAAATAGAACGCTTTAAGCGCTATCGTAATAACTTCTCACTCTTGATTATCGACCTCGACAACTTTCAAGGGGTCAATGATCTATACGGCCATGATTGTGGTGACTTTGTGTTACAGCAGTTTGCCCAATTCACCCAACAAAACCTGCGTCAAAGTGATGTATTTGTCCGTTATGGCGGTCAGGAGTTTGCCATTATCGCCACCAATACAGAGTTCGACTCAGCGAAGCGCTTTGCCGATAAATTATGCAAGAGCATTGAGACGCACGGTATTCATCATCAGTCGACCACCATAGGTATCACCGTCAGCATTGGCGTAGGCTCCCCCGATTCCCTCACCAAGTTATCGGCACAAAGTTTGGTGAGTGCGACAGAGAATGCGTTACGCAAAGCAAAAGCGCAGGGTAAAAACTGTGCCATCGGTGCCAGCTCACTTAGCCTAAATTAGCAGCCCTACTACCCAAGTGGAATATTAAAGATACGAACAAACGTAATCACACACGTCGCTAGTCACAACACTAAATGAGGCATTCGCGGGAACTTGATAGCTCTCGCCCGCCTTAAATATTTGCCACTGGGTAGCATCAGGCAATAGCACCTCCATCTCTCCCGCAGTTACTTCCATTAGTTCAGCGACAGCGGTATCAAAAGTATATTCTCCCGCCATCATCACGCCAAGGGTCTTCTCTTGACCATCGCTAAGAATAATCTTATGGGAGATCACCTTACCCTCGAAATAAACATTGGATTGAGCAATTGCGGTAACATTTTGATACTCGATAGACATAAAACACCTGTAAAATAGATTTGATTTACAGGCAATTTATCATTGATAGTACTTAGGCGATATACTCTTTTAAGCTAATAAGGATCACTATGAACTAGCGGCGATATTGCTAGATGCATGGCGTGGGTGTAGCTACTTTCGCGGGTTTCTAAGCCATTGGTTAGCAAACCAATCGCGCCGCCTTTGTGCTTAACATTGGTGGTATTAAAGAGTTTATCCATCAAAGGACCCAGCTCTTCACCTTCGGTGAGTGCCTGATAGACAGAATCTGGAATGGGCATATTGGCGCTGCGCCCCATCGAGAGATTATCTCCACTGGCTACCGCAAGATAGGCGAAGGTGGCCGCACCGTCTTCGAAGCGATCTACACCACCTTCAATTGCCGCATAAAAATCGGCATCAGGGTGATATTGCAGACAATAGCGTAATCGATTAATCGCCCCATCGCGCGTCTCTTTACTGGTCATCGGTTGATCGCTAACATTGGACGGCGCATCAACGCCTGTCGCTATCACTTCGCGATCAGGGAAATACGCCGCTAGTGCATTTCGTACCGCGTTAATCTTAACGGGATTATGAGAGCCAACAATGACTTTAAGGGGAGTGTGAGACATAAAAATTTCACGTCAATATACGAATGAGCAGGGATACTAACATGCTCAGCCCCCCTTACTCCAGCGCACCGTACGCCGTTCAACATATCATCCACGGTAAGAGCGTTTTAAATAAAAAATCGATAATGACAGAGATATTGGTGCATATGAAGTAAACCGTATTTTTCATGGCCGAGAAATTGAGCGTACATGGAAGTATTTACAGCGTGTTTACGTAATATGTGCCGATATCGAGATTATAATGCGCTTGCCGTAACCTATCATCGGATGGGAACACCTTGGCTTTTTATTTCGCGATCAATAACTTAATCTTCTGCGCTAAGTCTGGATCATCTAAACGTCCAAACTTCATCACTAAATCGTCCTTACCATCACCGTTGAGATCACTGACAGTGACCACGCTGTTGTCATGAGGTAACAATGTTTTGTATTTAACGCTACGCCGAGCAAATCGTCGCTTGCCGGTCGTGGCGAAGTAAACCTTCAATCGCTTAGTGCCGGTCGACAGCAATAAATCCTTTAAGCCATCGCCATTAATATCGGCTAGTTGTACTAACGCACTGCCGGTCTGCCCTGATGACAGACTAAAGCTTAATTCCACCTCTTTACTAACGCTGGGCTTCTTATCAAAGGCATCATGCTCATCCAACGAAAATATATAAACATCTTGATCGATACTGCCAGAGAGCAGCGCACCAATAATTTGCGACAAACCAATGTCAAAGCCCGCTAAGATCACTTCCAGCTTATTATCATTGTCGATGTCCACCAGCTCAAAACCGCTGAGGGTGCCCTCGGCACTAATCACGCTCGATGGCTGCGCCGGAAAGCTTAACTTTTCTTGCGTCATTTCCCCCATAAATACCTGAAAGTCATTGACTCGATCGAGCACCCCTGAACTCTCGGTGGCCTTAACGACCATATCTAAGATGCCATCATGATTAATGTCCGTTAACTGTGATAAACGCCGATATACAAGATTAGCCTGATCGAGATCGGCACCGGTATGGTCACGTCGGTGCCACCACTCGATAGCCGATATATCACTCGCCAGTGTAATATCTTGCGCCACCGCACTGATCATCGAGCTCGTCAGTTGGTGATAACTTTGTAACTTTCCCTCGGCAGCTATCACAATATCTTTGAGTCCATCACCATTGGTATCTTCAATAAAATAGGGCTGCGGCTTAAACTTCACCACCTGATCATCGATCACAGAAAAAGCCTCTATCGGAAGTTGCTGAGCCATTACCCGGCCTTGAGCGACGAGCTTAACCAGCGTTAGATATTCGAAGCCTGGTAGTAATAATTCATCAATGCCATCCTCATTCATATCAACGACGAAATTGCCGCGGCTAATATAGTCAGGCTTGTCCTTAATAAAGAGCGTGCGCACATCCGTTAATTTACGGAGGGAGTTAAGAGCAGGATCGTATTGAAAAACACTGTTGGCATCGAGAAAGTAGATCGATTGCAGATGGCCGGAGTTATCGGCGCTGATATCGAAGCGAGCAATGGTGTTGGGGAGTTTAAGTGCGGCAGCCATTTGGTAGTTGCCAACATCGTCGTTGAATTTATAAAGATGAAGCCAGCGCTGCGCCTGTTTATCGACCCCTAATGTGACCAGCTCTTTGCCCGAATGTTCAAGTAGTTCGAGCACCATCACGGGGTGAGTCAGCAGCACCGGAGACTCTATTTCAAGCTCATTAAATAAATCTTTAGTTTTACTTTTAGCGTTGGCCTGAGGGAAGGATAGACTCACCCCAATAAACAATAACCACATCGCCTTACTTGACATCTAACTCACCTTTACTCAATACATATAACAGCGAGTATGGTCTACAAGTTAGCAATAGCAAAATTGAATAATGTATCAGAATGTTAAAATCTGCCGTCTCTAGTATCGCGATACTCCGAGTGTTGCCGCAGGCGGCAATTAGCCGCCGAGCACCAAAAAAGGTCTGCGTATCCGTGGTGAATGTTCGCTATCGCGACACAAATTGATCGTTTAAACGGACAATATTTACCTAGCTTGACGTTCATTTACCCAAGATTACAGCGAACGGCACAAGGGTTGCTCGGTATAGTCGACACTTAAACTCAACCGAGGAAAACACACGATGAGTACAATTGGCTCTATGGGCTCAAGCCCGTTACAAATGATGCAATCGATGCAGGAAAAAATGAAAGCGGCGGATGCCGATGAAAATGGTTCAATTTCAAAGGAGGAATTTATCGCTGGCGCGCCAGAAAAGCGTAGTGCTGAGATGATAGACAAGATGTTCGAGCGGATAGATGCCGATGGAAGTGGTGAAATATCGACAGAAGAACAACAAGCGATGTTAGATCAAATGGCCGAGCGCGCAGATAAAATATCGTCAATGAAAAGTGGTGGTAGTAGCGATAACCAGATATTTTCCAGCTTGCTCGATAGCCTTTCATCTGATGATGACGAGTCGGATCGTAACGATGATTTAATCAGCCTAATGAAAGAAAAATTAGCCAGTGGTGAGCTCGACCAACAAGAGCTAGCACAGTCGATGATGGAGGTTAGCAAGATGTTTCCCCGCATCAATACAACGGCGTAATCACCTCTTTATGTCAAGCCACTACAAACACAGAGTTGCGGTGTGTTTGACATAGCTTTACACAATTTTACGATTTGCTTCGTATATTTATCGCGCATAAATAATCAATATAAAGGACTCAATAACTAGTAATGCATGTCAGTTAAGGAGAAGTAGCAACCGTTGAAGCGCGGCTTCTCCCGCCATTTATCATTTAAGATCAGCGATAAATAATCGGGTCGCCTTTCTTTTGGATACTTTTCTTTGGCGACGCACAAATTGGTCTGGAACCAATTTGAACAGCCGCAAGCTGGCCCGTAGGGTGTATATTTCATAAAGAAAAGTATCTGGTGTGCGTGCGCCATCGTCCATTAAAACGGAGAAATTTGATAAGCACATCAAAAAATACTCAACAGTTTAAATTCTTCTCTTAACTGACTAGCATTACTCAATAACTAGTGGAATAACACAATGAATCTAAAGACAACAAAACCACAACTGTTAAGCATATTAGTGCTGACATTGGGATTACAAGCCTGTGGTGGGTCAAGCACTAACGACGTGATATCAACCGAAGAGACGCCTGAATCAACGATGTTCACCCTCGAGTTTGCCAATGTTCCAGCCGATGGCATCACAAGTACATTTGATATCACGACTACTGAAGTGCCGAATGTTCTTTATCCAAAATTTCTGACCGAAGCTTATGCTAGCGTAGTCGATAGTCTTGCAGACTGGTTCGAATGTGATGGTGACCAAAACACCTTTCATTGAGAAGGTGATACCGACGGCGTATTACCTACCCTTGAAGAGATCAATACTTGGCCAGCCAATTTTATTACTTATCACAGCGCTAAGGTCTTTGCCGATTTCTACGATTATAAACTGCCAACATTAGCCCAGTAGCGTTTAGCAGCCGCCGGTGGCGAGCAATATGTCTATTCGACCTCAGATGGTACCATCAATGAGGGCATTGCATGGTTCAATAATGATGCTCCACTGGTTATTCATAAAGGTCATGTCCAGCCGGTCAACTCAAAATATGCTAATCCACTAGGGATTTATCATATGGGCGGCAACGTGTGGGAATGGGTAGAAGATTGGTATGATGGCTATGAAGTTTTTTCACGGGAAAAACTCACCGAAGACTTCTTTATCGATGACAGCATCACCTTCGCGGACGCGCAAGGACTCTATCTAAAAGGTCTTATCGGTGGCTCGTTTAACTATTTCCCCGAGACGATGCGTTATACTTGGAATCATGCAGCCAACCCAGAAACTGGCAATGACCATTTTGGGTTTCGAGTAATCAAGTAAACACTAACGATGGCCATTATTAACCTAATGGCCATCGTTAAAGGCAACTACTTTTCGTTACCTAAAATTTTATCCAGCGCTTGCTGTTCTTGCGCCGATAAGTGGTCGTTGCTTTCCTGTTGAGTGTCATCATTAGCCGTTCGCTTGCTACGTTGTCGAACAACCACGGTGATTAAGATTAATAACCCCAACACCCCAAAGCCAATCGGCCCGTACCATAGAAAATAAGTCACCTTATCAACTTTAGGTTTATACAACACAAAGTCGCCATAGCGCATCACCATAAACTCGATGATTTGATCGTTGCTACGTCCTTCTTCCATCATCCGAAAAACCTCTTTGCGTAGGTCTTGTGAGATCATCGAATTAGAATCGGCTAGATTTTGGTTCTGACACTTCGGACAGCGTAAAATTTTGTTTAGATCGTGAAAACGTGCTTCATACTCAGGTTTTGAAAACTGGTAAGTGTCAACCGAACTCGCTAAGGCGTTATAACTCAACATCATCATTAGCGATGTCACGATCATTAATACAATTTTCATTAGGCTTTGCTCTCCGCCATTTCACGCTTGATGTCTTCAATCAACGGCATAAATTTCACCTTCCACGAGCGGGTATCTACCACACCCGCATAGCGTAAACGAATGATCCCTTGGTGATCGACTAAGAAGGTTTCCGGTGCACCGTAGACCCCTAAGTTAAGGCCAAGCTGTCCATTGACATCGAAAGCGCTAAATTGATAAGGGTCTTTGTAATGGCTCAACCATTGGCTTGCCGCGTCCAAATCATCTTTATAGTTAATACCGTAAATAGGTACGCCGCTACGCGCGATATCAAGCAAATAAGGGTGCTCAGCTTTACAGGCCGCACACCATGTTGCCCATACGTTTAGCAGATAATAATCACCGACTAAATCGGCCTTGGTCACCACTCGGTCACCCTGAGTTACCGTCAGTAATTTAAACTGTGGCACAGGCTGTCCTTCTAGCGCTGAGGGCATCGCCTTGGGATTTAAGAACAGGCCCTTATAGAGAAAAGCGCCCAAGCCGATGAAAAGAATTAACGGTAAAAACAGTACGAAACGTTTCATTAATATTCCTTAAGCGTTGCTTACAGCGGGCTGACTCAACGGAGGCAACTCGGTTTTATTAGCGGCTTTCTTCGCCCGATAGCGTCTATCAGTCATACATATAAAACCACCAAAGGCGATCAATCCGCCGGCAATCCACAACAGGTTGATAAAGGGTTTAACGTATACCCGCACTGCCCATGCTTCGTTGTCTAACGGATCGCCCAAGGCCACAAACAGATCACGGGTAATGGTGCTATCGATACCCGCTTCGGTCATGCCCATGGTTTGCACCCGATAAACACGGCGCTCAGGTTGTAGCAGCGTAATCTCTTTACCACCTTCAAACACTCTAAATTGACCTTGCTTGGCGGAATAGTTTGGCCCAGCGACATCTTTCATGCCTTCAAATCTAAACTCATAGCCACTCAAGCTAACAGAGTCATTAACGTCCATCCGAATATCGAGCTGCGTTTCATAAAACGACACCATAGTCGCGCCGACAATGGCAACTGCGATCCCTATGTGTGATACCACCATGCCCCAATAACTTTGGGTCGGACGTGATAAATCGTAACCACCTTGTGGTGAAGTGATGTTGTTTTTTGCATTCTTCAAGGTCGCGACAATTAGCCAGAACGCGAGCCCCATACCAATTGCAACCCAACCAATAAACTCGCCGCCGTAGACGAACGGGAAGGCAATGCCAAAGGCAATACTAATGAGTGCAATCAAGCCAAGTTCGCTACGGAAGGTACCGACTTTATTCTTCTTCCAACGGATGATCGGAGCCACGCCCATGAACAGCACCATGAATGCAACGATCGGGTTAAAGACCGCGTTATAATAGGGAGGTCCCACTGATATTTTACCCATGTTGAGCGCATCGACCAACAATGGATACAGGGTGCCCAACAAGACGGTCGCAGTGGCCACAACAAGGGCGACATTACCGACCAGAATAAAGGTCTCTCTCGAATACAGCTCAAACTTAGAAGTCCCTTTTAGCGCACTCGCTTTAAAGGCAAATAGGGTGAGCGAACCAATCACAGTGATGCCTAGTAGCATCAAAATAAACATCCCGCGTGATGGGTCAGAGGCAAATGAATGCACTGAGTTAATCACGCCAGAGCGAACCAAGAAAGTCCCTAACAGGCTCAGCGAGAAGGCCGATATAGCTAACAGCACCGTCCAGTTTCTAAATGCACCACGCTGCTCAGTGACTGACAGAGCATGAATTAAAGCGGTACCAACAATCCATGGCATAAATGACGCGTTTTCTACCGGATCCCAGAACCACCAGCCGCCCCAGCCGAGTTCGTAATACGCCCACCAGCTGCCAAGCGCAATTCCTATGGTCAGAAATGACCAAGCGGCCAGCGTCCAGGGACGCGTCCAGCGCGCCCATGCAGCGTCCATGCGGCCACATAATAGTGCAGCGATAGCAAACGCAAAGGCAACCGAGAAGCCACTCCAACCAAGGTATAACATCGGTGGATGAACGATTAGGCCAATATCTTGGAGTAGCGGATTTAAGTCGCGCCCTTCCAGCGGCACATTAGGCAGTAAACGTTCAAATGGGTTTGAGGTTAACAACGTAAATAACATAAAACCGACAATAACCATGCCCAAGATAGCGAGCACACGGCCCACGAAGGCATCGTCTATATTCTTACTGGATGACGCTAAGGCGCCGGCCCAAGTGGTCAGCATCAAGACCCAAAGTAGTAATGAGCCTTCATGGCCGCCAAATACGGCGGCAAATTTATATTGAATCGGCAGATGACTATTGGAATGGGAAGCAACATACAACACAGAGAAATCATCGTTAACGAAACTTGTGGTTAGTAGTAAATAGCTAAAAAGAGTAAATACAAACATCCCAAAGGTTAGGGGTTTGGCATATTTAACCAAGGTTAAATTGCTGGTGCTTACACCAACTAATGGAATGATGCTTAAGCAAATGGCGAACGCGAGTCCGACCATTAACGCAAAGCTACCAAGTTCAGGGATCATTTTACTACCTCAAAAAATTACTAAATTTGTTGCTGACTCTAACTATAAAAATACCCGTAGAGGGTAATCCGTTGTTTTATCGGCGATAAGCACAAGTGTTGGCTGTTAATGCTGCGTTGGACTGAAATGACGCCAATTAGTTGCACTTAATTTTAAATATATACTCGTATTATATCGTAATAATTAGCTCCACACACTTATTAGCAATACATACAAGAAAAGGCTATTGTCCACGATCATTAAAGTGAGATCTTGATTAAAATCAAAGTTGCTCGGTTAACTGATCATTTTGGTATTAGTTGCGCTAGCGCAATAAATAATTCGATTTCTCTACCACAGTGATCAATTTGACGTACAATTGCGCCATTGCTGCCCTGTACCCGAATAAATATTAAAATCAGGGAACTTTTGGGCGACAATCAATCTAAGCACTAGCAAAATAAATTCACGTCGAGGTATTGAGAGTCAAATGATGTCAACAAATCTGTGGATAGCGATTGCCGCTATTCTATCCATTGCCCTGTTCATTATATGGTGGCCTTATTTACGTAACACCAAGCTTGAGGCAAGCGAAGTCAACAGTCGCTCACAGGCTAATACCTTAAGTTATCAGCAGTCGCTGGCTAAACTACAACAACAGTTCGACGATGAACAACTTATCGTAGACGAGTTTGACGTGCTAAAAACCGAACTCGCCCGAAAACTCATTCAGGACGAAGCCAGCCAAGAGCAACAATTAAAGGTCGGGAAACGTACCGTTATCTGGCCAATTTTAGCCAGCGTACTGACGATCGGATTAACAGTGCCGATGTATTTAACCATCGGTAGCAGCGACAAACTAATCGCGGCGAGCCAGCCAAACGCTCAAAGCGCCCATAGCAGTATGTCTCAAGATCAACAAATAGAAGTGGTTGTTGCTCAGATGGAACAAGCGGTGAGTGCCGATCCGGAAAACTCCCAACTATTGTTTCAACTCGCCCATACCTATGTCTCGGTTAGCGAATTTGACCAAGCCATTGATGCATTTAAGAAGTTAGTAGAAATGGAAGGTGAGCACGCTGAGTTTCTTGGCCCACAAGCCCAGGCGATGTATTACAAAAACAAACAACAGATGACACCAGAAATCGAAGCGTTAATCGATCGTTCGCTCGCCTTAGATCCACAAAATAGTGCCACGTTAATATTGTTAGGAATGAATAACTTTGTTACTTCTAACTATCCTAAAGCGATCACCTATTGGCAACAAGTGCTCGACAGCAAGCGCACGGGTGTTGACGTAGTCGCAATTGAAGCCGCAATAGAAGAAGCCAGAAGCCGCCTAACATTGACCGGTGAAGCCATGCCTGAGATTAAGGCATCCGTCGCAAGCGCGAGTCTTCGAGTTAAAGTCGAAATTAGTGATAGCCTCAAAGGTAAACACCAAGCTGATCAAATCGTGTTTGTTTATGCTATCCCAGCACAGGGCCCAAGGATGCCACTGGCGGCTGTAAAATTAACTGTTGCCGAGTTGCCAAAAGAGATTGTCTTAGATGACTCGATGGCCATGACACCGATGGCTAAACTTAGTGGTCATGAATTTGTACAGTTGTTCGCGGTTATTTCACAGTCAGGCAGTGCAGGCATCAAGCCAGGCGACTTACGTGGCCTAGTAGAATCGGCACAGACCACCAGTGAACATCCTTACACCCTGACGATCGATACGGTCGTCGAATAACTCGATATCACCGCAAATAACGCGCCGATAATGATAGAGATATCGGTACATATGGAGTAAACCGTATTTTTCATGGACGAAAAATTGAGCGTATATGGACATATTCACAGCGAGTTTACGTAATATGTGCCGATATCTGATTATAATGCGCTTACCTTCGCCTAGTTGACGCTAGGCGATGAGATATTGCAACTGACCTAAATCAATTGTTGCTTCAATATCATGCAACAAACAAAGGTCAATATGATATATTGACCCCCTACTCATTCAGCACACCCTAGGTACCAAGCACCCATGAGCAACGCGCTATTATCCGCTAACGCATTAACTTGTATCCGAGAAGACCGCATCTTATTTGATCAGCTAAGCTTCGATATAATGCCCGGCGACCTATTGCAAATTGAAGGGCCGAACGGGGCGGGTAAGACCAGTCTACTGCGTATCCTTGCCGGACTATCTCGTCCTTATGATGGTCAGGTGGAATATGCCGGCGCGAGCATAGAGCGCGAGCGTGATGCCTTTTATGAGAACTTGCTCTATCTCGGTCATCTTGCCGGCGTTAAAGGCGAGCTCACTGCGCAAGAGAACCTCGCGTTTAACTTAACGATGCATGGCGATCAATGTAACGACTTGGACGCGGCACTGGCAACCGTCAATTTAACGGGTTTTGAGGATGCACTAGCCTCTCATCTGTCTGCGGGTCAAAACCGCCGTATCGCCCTCGCCCGCCTGTGGCAGAGCGAGGCTAAGATTTGGATTCTTGATGAGCCCTTTACGGCCATCGATAAGGCCGGCGTCAACGAACTTGAGACCTTGTTTGTCAAGCACATAGATAATGGCGGCGCGGTGATCCTAACCAGCCATCAAGATATTCAACTGGGCGCGGATCGGTTAAAGCGCATCACACTCGACTATAATTTTTATTAGGCTGGCTATGACACATCCAATCAGCTATTGGCAGACATTTAGCAACGTACTCAAGCGTGACCTCAAAGTGGCGGTAAGAAACAAAGGGGACATCTTTAACCCGTTGGTATTCTTTGTCATCGTGATCACCTTATTTCCCTTAGCCATCGGCTCTGACCCTCAGATATTAACCCGCATTGCGCCGGGTGTTATCTGGGTGGCCGCGCTACTCTCGGCATTGTTGTCGTTGGAACGACTATTTAAGAATGATTATAATGATGGTTCACTTGAGCAAATGCTATTGAGCCCCCAGCCATTGTTTATTATGGTGTTTGGCAAGGTCTTGGCCCATTGGATATTAACCGGCATCCCGATCATTATTATAGCCCCGCTCTTGGCGGTGTTACTGCATTTAGAACAAGCGGCTTATACTGCATTAATAGTCACCCTGTTGCTTGGCACGCCGGTGCTTAGCCTCATCGGTGCCATCGGGGTCGCGCTGACCGTTGGCATAAAAAAAGGCGGTGTGTTGTTAAGCCTCTTGGTGCTACCGTTGTATATTCCGGTACTCATTTTTGCGACAGGGGCGATAGAAGCCGCCGCTTTAGGTATCCCTTATGCCGGTCACCTTGCTATAATCGCCGCATTATTAGCCGGTGCATTAACGCTAACGCCGTTTGCCATCGGCGCGGCATTGCGTGTTAGCACCAACTAAATTTAATTTTTGTTAAAGAGTATTTTTTATGTGGAAATGGTTACACCCATACGCGAAACCAGAGCGCAGCTATCAACTAGCGAGCACACTACTCCCTTGGTTCGCTGTCTCTAGTGTTATTGCCTTAACGATTGGCATTGTATGGGGCTTGGCCTTTGCACCGGTTGATTATCAACAAGGGGAAAGCTATCGCATCATCTTTATTCATGTGCCCGCCGCGACCCTAGCGATGAGTACTTACATGGCGATGGCCACAGCGGCCTTTGTTGGTATGGTATGGCAGTTAAAACTTGCCGATGCAGCTGCCGCCGCGATAGCGCCAGTTGGTGCGGTATTAACCGCCGTGGCACTGATCACTGGTGCGGCATGGGGGAAACCGATGTGGGGCACTTGGTGGATTTGGGATGCACGTCTCACCACCGAACTTATCTTGCTCTTTATCTATATCGGCATTATCGCGCTGCATAATTCATTTGAAGATAAAGTATTAGCAGGCCGTGCCGCCGGTATTTTAACCTTGGTCGGCGTGATCAACATTCCAATCATTAAATATTCGGTGGAATGGTGGAACACCCTACACCAAGGCGCGACTATTTCTAAACTCGACAAGCCATCGATGCCAACAGAGATGCTTATTCCATTGCTGATCAATATCCTTGGTTTTGCCTTAATGATTGGCGCATTGACGCTAGTACGCTTTCGAAACGAAGTTATCGACCGTAACTCGATGCGTCCTTGGGTCAGAGACCTTGTGGCAAGGGAGAGTAAATAATGCATTTTGAATCATTAAGCGATTTTTTTGCCATGGGCGGCTATGCCTTTTACGTGTGGTTGTCCTACGGCGCGGCATTTGGGTTGTTGATCACATTAACCGTGGTTAGTGTACGCACACGCCGGAACTTATTTGACCAAATCCGCTCAAAGCAAGCACGTGAGCAAAAATTAAAAGAACACCGACAAGGAAACAAGAACAATGAACCCAAGACGTAAAAAGCGATTAGCCATCATCAGTGTCATTTTTGTTGGTGTCGCCGCCGTCGTTGGCTTAGTGTTATTTGCATTAAGCCAAAACATCGATTTATTTTACACCCCGCATGAAATTACCAAGGGCAAAGATGACACGGGCTTAAAGCCACAAATCGGGCAGCGTATCCGTGTTGGCGGTATGGTAAAGCCTGGCTCAGTTAAGCGTAACAGTGAAAACTTGAAGGTCTCGTTTGTCATTTACGATTTGAAGGACGAAATAACCGTTGAATATGAAGGACTGCTACCTGACTTGTTCCGTGAAGGGCAAGGCATTGTCGCCAATGGTTCGCTCATCTCACCGACTCGAGTACTCGCGAGCGAAGTATTAGCCAAGCACGACGAAGAATACACGTCACCAGAGATCGCCGAAGCGATGGGTAAAGGCAAACACGAAAAGCCGACTTACACCGACGAGCAACTATCAGGATCTGGAAAAACATAATTATCTTTTACTATTGCAACTTCGTAAACGCCTAGCCTTGCTGGGCGTTTACTATTGATTCAATAGTAATTACCTACTCCCAGAATTTCCACCATTTCTTTTTATTAGCCTGTTTAGCATCAATCGCCTTTTCAGAGCCCTTGTCTAGATCATTTTGAACTTGCTGAGACTTTTTTTGCTGCTGTTTATCAATTCCTTTAAGTTTGTCAGATTTGTCTTTTTTTACTTTCTCAGCCGCGTCCTTAAGTTCAGATTGTTTATCAGCGACTTGATTCTTTTTCTGATTTAGCTTGTCTTTTCCCTTAGCGGCGTGCTGATCACTATTCTCTTTGGCTTTATTACGCCCGTCGGCAACTTCCTTTTCTAAATCCTCGCGCTTTTCGCCAACTTTATCCTTCATGGCAGCCTTGTGAGCAGCAAGTTGCTCTTTTGTCGGCTTCCCTTTTCCAGTCCATTCAGGTTTTTGCGCAGAAACGTGCGTCGATAGCAGCCCTGTTAGGATTAATGCAATAATTTTTAATTTCATTTTACTCTCTTAAATAGTCACTGTTTCAATAATATAGCGGCATAGTTCTCAATAAGTGTAGCGCAAGCTTTACACGACAGCAAACAGGTATGTTAACCAAATGTTGCATTTTTAGGTGTTTAGCTAATACTGAAATCGTAACTTAAAATAAATAATCATAATAGTCATGGGAATTATAAGATGAAAGTAGTAACTAAAACACTTATCGCATTATCAATAGGATTATCATTTGCCGCTCACGCATCAGACAACCGCTATATTATTCAAGTCGACAGCGACCACAAAGGCCTAGTCAAAGCGTTAGCCAAAAAAGTTGGCGGCCAGTTAAATGTTGATGGTAACGGCTTTATCGCGGCAACGTTTTTGGGTAAGGATCTCGCCACAGTAAAAGGGTTAATGCATAACCCACACATCAAACTAATAGAACAAGATGCACGTAGAGTAGCATTATCCGCGTTTAATGATGACGCAGGCGATCCAATGCTGATGCAAATAACGCCATATGCTATCTATCAATCACAGGCCAACCAACTTAATTTTAACGATTTATCAGGCACTAAAGTTTGCGTCATCGATTCGGGTTTAGACCGTTCAAATAACGACTTTGAATGGTCCAACATCACTGGCGATAACGATAGCGGTACCGGCAACTGGGACGAACATGGTGGCCCACATGGCACCCACGTCGCAGGAACAATCGGCGCAGCGGATAACGACGTTGGTGTTATCGGCATGGCACCAGGTGTCGAAATGCACATTATCAAAGTGTTCAATGCATCTGGCTGGGGGTATTCTTCAGATCTGGCTCACGCGGCAGACAAATGTAGTGCTGCGGGTGCAAATATTATCAGCATGAGCCTAGGTGGTGGTGGTGCAAATAGCACCGAGGAAAACGCTTTTAACCAATTTACCGATGCGGGCGGATTGGTTATCGCCGCCGCAGGCAACGATGGTAATGATGTTCGATCATTCCCTGCGGGCTATTCATCGGTCATGATGGTTGGTGCCAATGATGCAGACAACAATATCGCTTCTTTCTCACAATATCCTAGCTGCACAACCGTTACAGGCAGAGGAAAGAACCGAAAAGAAGTGACCGATGAAACTATTTGTGTCGAGATCACAGCGGGTGGTGTCGATACACTGTCCACCTTTCCTGCTGGGCTCGCAACAAGCGCAAGCTTAACCGCAGATGGTCTTACCTTTGCGTCCTCTGCCATGGAAAATGCTGGTCAAGTCAGCGCTGATACTCATGCAATGGGCACTGCCGAAACCGTTGATAGTAATGCGAATGGAAAAATTTGCGTGATCGATCGCGGTACTATCTCTTTCCATGACAAAGTTAAAAACTGTCAGGATTCCGGTGGCGTAGGTGCGGTTATTATTAATAATGAAGCCGGTATGCTGTATGGCACGTTAGGGGATAGTAATCAAACTTCAATACCCGCCGCTGGTGCTGCCTTTGAAGATCGCCAGGCACTGATTAGTGCCGTGCAAATGAATATCAATATTGGGACTTCAGATTTTGGATATATGAGTGGCACTTCAATGGCAACACCTGCCATTTCAGGACTTGCCGCGCTACTTTGGTCAAACCACAGTGACTGTACGGGTAGTGAAATTCGTGATGCGCTTAATGTAACAGCGCAAGATAGTGGTGCCGTGGGTCATGATGTCAATTTTGGTAATGGTATCGCAAAAGTCGCTGATGCCCATGCCTACCTAACTAGCAATGGCTGTTCAGGTGGAACTACGCCGCCACCTACGGGAGATATTACACTAAGCGCCACAACCTACTATTCAAAAGGAAAATATCGTGTTTCATTAAGCTGGAGCGGCGCAAGTGCCAGTACTGTCGATATTTATCGCAATGGGCAACTAAAAGCAAATACCAGCAACGATGGTTCGTATGTTGATGGGATAAAACGTGCTTCCGGTACCTATACGTACAAAGTATGCGATGCGAACACAGATAACTGCTCAAGTGATATAGATGTCTCCTTCTAAGCACTAAAGATTGCAGAGCCGCGTAAGCGGCTTTTTTATCGCTGGAATACCTCAAAGCAACTCATTTCATCAGGGCAAGCGCATTATAATTTAGATATCGGCACATATTACGTAAACTCGCTGTGAATATATCCATATACGCTCAATTTTTCGTCCATGAAAAATACGGTTTACTTCACATATACCGATATCC
>Ga0105356_10002493_pt1 | contig 18351 bp, 13 predicted proteins | sample GOMGulsemesocosm_3_FD_83502 | JGI IMG/M metagenome (GOLD analysis project Ga0105356, IMG submission 83502) | Methane-oxidizing microbial communities from mesocosms in the Gulf of Mexico - GOM9D Gulf of Mexico | ecosystem: Environmental > Aquatic > Marine > Cold seeps | place: Gulf of Mexico...
AGAAGAGGAACATTTAGAAGAAGCGGCACTTCAAATGAAATTGAAGACCCATAATTATGATATTAAATATAACCTACCAAAACTAGGTAAATTTGAAACTATAGTTGGAATTCAAGGCATGCATCAAACCAATATTAACTTTGGTGAAGAACAACTAATTCCTGATGCAACCACCAATGATTTTGGGGCTTTAGCTACTTCTCATATTCACTTTGAAAAGATTGATTTGCAACTTGGCGCTCGGTTTGATCATCGGAATATAGATGTTCAAAAAGGCATTGACAAAAGCTATAATAGTTTTAATTCGGCTATAGGCATAAAGACCTATTTATTTGAAAATATTGTGAGTAGAATCAATATCGCATCCGGCTTTAGAGCTCCTAATTTAGCCGAACTTACATCTTATGGCACTCATGAAGGAACCAACCGCTTTGAAATAGGAAATAAAAACCTTTCCAATGAGCAAAACTTGCAATTCGATGTTGCATTGGAATTTAAAAATGAACATCTTGAAATATTTGCAAATGCTTTCTATAACGGTATAGACAATTACATATTCCTATCTCCTAATGGTGATATTATGGAGTCTACTCCTGTGTATTTATATCTACAAAGCAAAGCCAAATTATATGGCGGTGAATTCGGAATTCATATTCATCCACACCCAATAGACTGGCTGCATGTAGAAAGCAGTTTCGAAACGGTGACGGGTAAACAAGATAATGGCGAATATTTACCTTTAATTCCTGCAAAGAAACTTAGCAATACCTTAAGAATTAAATTTGAAAATAAATGGTTGAAAAATGCTTATAGTTTTACCACATTAAGCCATACTTTCAAAAAGAATAACATAAATACTTTTGAAACAACAACTGATAATTACACTTTATTAAGTGCCGGTTTTGGAGGTGAGTTGCGAGTGTTTAAAAAAGTATTAAATATTAGTGTCTCAGGAAACAATTTATTAGACACCATGTATATCAATCATTTATCTCGCTTAAAAGCAGACAAAATCTCAAATATGGGAAGAAATATTACTATTGGGATGTCTTATTTATTATAACATTTCAAAAGAAATATATTTACTTTTTATAGCATCTTGACAAATTATATTACAATTGTCAAGGTGCTTTTTATATAGTTACCAAACAATGTCCGGATTTGGAGGGGCTATTATAAGTACTACTGTTCTACTTCTATAATCACTTCTTTCGATTTGAACACATAGGTATACAGCCACATCAAAGTAAATGTTGGTATGATATCCATAAAAGGTAATGCTTCCTCAATAAAAGCAATCACCCCAGCTATTTTTCCGGATTTACCTTTATAAAGTTTTGTCATTAAATATCCAGCTGCTGGTGCCCAAACAATATCAAAAGGTGGAAATATAAATGACACATATCCCAAAGCATCAAAAACCAAGCTATAGCCTAGTTTTTTGTATTTACTGGTATTTTCAAAATTCATTATAAGTGTTTTTATTAAACTATAACAAAAAACATACCGTATTATTATGATAATTTCGCGCTAATTAATTTCAAAAACTCAGTACGAGTTTCAATATTTTTAAAAGCCCCTTTAAATCCAGAAGTGGTAGTTACAGAATTTTGTTTCTGCACACCACGCATCATCATACACATATGTGATGCTTCAATAACTACGGCGACGCCTTGTGGTTTCAAAGTATCATTAATACATTCTAAGATCTGTTCGGTCAGTCGTTCTTGCACTTGTAATCTTCGTGCAAATACATCTACAATTCTAGGTAACTTACTCAAACCTACAATATGTCCGTTCGGAATGTAAGCAATATGAGCTTTACCAAAAAACGGAAGTAAATGATGCTCACATAAGGAATAGAGCTCAATATCTTTAACAATTACCATCTCATCATAGGTTTCTTTAAACATGGCACTTTTTAAAATTTCGGTAGCGTCTTGATCATAGCCTTGAGTTAAAAACTGCATTGCTTTTGCCGCCCTTTCCGGAGTTTTCACCAAACCATCACGTTTCGCATCTTCGCCAATTTCCTTAATTATAGATGCATAATTTTCCTTTACATCTACTATTGCATCTAAATTTTGCTCTTCAAATTGTTTACTCGACATCTTAATTTTTTAATTTATCACTATAGTATTGTTGAAGCTTTTTTAATTTGGGGTTAATCATAAATTGACAATAAGGCTGATCTGCATTATTATTGTAGTAATCCTTATGATTATCGTCAGCTTCATAAAACACTTCAAATTTAGTTATTTCTGTAACAATAGAGCTACTATAAACATTTTCCTCTTCTAATAATGAAATATATTCTTGAGCTATTCTTTTTTGGTCATTATCAGTATAAAATATTGCAGATCGATATTGGGGTCCAACGTCATTTGCTTGTCTATTTAAAGTTGTTGGATCATGTGTAGCAAAAAACAATTCTAACAATGCTTCATAAGAGACTATATCCTGGTTATAGCTTATTTTAATTCCTTCAGCATGACCAGTTCTACCAGAGCACACTTCTCTATATGCTGGATTCTTAATGTGTCCACCTGTGTATCCAGAAACAACCAACTCAACACCATTTATTCTATTAAAAACAGCTTCAGTACACCAAAAACATCCTCCTGCAAAAATTGCAACTTGTAAATTATCTTTCATCTCCATAAAATTATAAAAAAAAGTTTTGTCGATAATTTTAAGATTTTCTTACGATTTACTTAACACTTTTGAGCAGCTTTTAACGTTTACTTATGAATATTCAGGGTTTTCAAAATGTAATTTTGTAAAAATGTAACAATCAAAAATAATATCAGTCCTTGTAACAAGGAGACATACTCATCAATCAAAAAACTAATCAAAAAATGAAAAATTTACTTTGCCTAATGTTTATGGCATGCTTTATCTTAAGCACAACAGCCCAAGAGAAAAAATTTTTAGACCTTAAAAGAGCTTCAACATCGCCTAAAATTGATGCAATCTTAGATGATGAAGCATGGGAAGATGCGGAAGAAGCCAGCGGGTTTGTTCAATTTCGACCTGCAATGGGAACCCCAGAGGAAGAGCATCAAAAAACAACTGTAAAAGTAACATACGATAATAACGCTGTTTATTTTGCTGCCTATTTACATGATAACCCAGATAATATCATGAAGCAATTAACAAGTCGTGATAATTTTGGACAATCTGATTTTTTTCTGATTGCGATCAATCCTAATAACGATGCTCAAAACGACACAGAGTTCTTGGTATTTAGTACAGGTACTCAGGCTGATGCCATAGCAACATCTGATGGTAATGAAGATTGGGGTTGGAATGCCGTTTGGGACAGTGCAGTAAAAATTGTTGATGATGGTTGGATTGTTGAAATGAAAATCCCGTATTCGGCATTGCGATTTTCAAATGAAGATGTTCAAACATGGGGTATTCAGTTTCACAGAAGGTTTAGAAATAACGAAACACAATATACCTGGAACCCTATTGATAAAACCAAAGGTAGAATTGGTTTATATCACGGTGAAATAAGAAACATTAAAAACATTGAGCCTCCCACTAGATTAAGTTTATATCCTTTTGCTTCAACCATTGCTCGTTCATTTGATGGTGAAACCATTGATGATTATAGCATTGGTTTAGATATAAAATATGGTATCACAGAGAATTTTACTCTGGATGCTACACTTATTCCTGATTTCAGTCAAGCTGGTTTTGATAATGTAGAGCTAAATCTAGGTCCTTTTGAACAGGAATTTTCAGAGCAACGTCAATTTTTCAAAGAAGGTATAGACCTCTTTAATAAAGGGAACTTATTTTACTCAAGACGTATCGGTAATTCACCAACAGGATTTCCAGATTTAGATGCCAATGAAGAAATTACAGACCTCCCTGGAAAAGTAAAAATGCTAAATGCAGTTAAAGTTTCTGGCCGTACTAAAAATGGTTTAGGTATTGGAATCTTTAATGCAATTACAGAAAAAACAGAAGCCACTATTAAAAATAATTTAACAAACAACTCTAGAAGAGAAGTTATAGAACCTTTAGCGAACTACAATATTCTAATTGTAGATAAACAATTTAATGGTAACTCTTCTGTAAGTTTAGTTAATACCAATGTAACAAGAAGTGGTGATTTTAGAGATGCCAATGTTACCGGAGCTTTATTTGACCTTTCAAATAAAGCCAATAAATATAATGTTAGCGGAGAGGCAAAAATGAGCTTAATTAACCTTCCTGATGGCAGTCAAAATGGTTTCAGTTCAAGAATTAGACTTGCAAAAATTAGCGGAAAATATCGCTATAGTATTGGTCACAGTTTTGCTGATAAAAAATACGATATTAATGATATGGGTATTTTATTTAGAAACAACTATAACAATCTTCAAGCACGTGCTTCCTATAGAATATTTGAACCTACCAAAAACTTCAATCGCATTGATATACGCTTAAATGCTAGGTATAATAGGCTGTACAAACCAAGTACCTATACAGGCAATAATCTTAGTTTAAACTGGAATCTCCAATCTAAAAAATTATGGCATTTAGGTGGTGATATAAGTACTCAAATTGGTACGCAATACGACTACTTTGAACCTAGAACAGAAGGACGTTATTTTACTTATAAAAATAATATTAATGGAGTTGTTTGGGCTGGTACAAATCGAGCTAAGCCATTTTCAATCATGGGTTATAATGGTTTCACAACTTTAGCCGATAGTGAACGTGATTTTTTCGAACACTTTTTAGGTTTAGATCCAAGATTACGCATCGGTGATAAATTCATTTTAAGTTATTCATTGCAATATGAAAAATCTAAAGGTGGCCGTGGTTATGTGACTACCATTGACGATGATATTGTATTTGGACAACGTAAACAGCGTACTATAGAAAATAGTATTTCTGGAAACTACAACTTTAACTCATTTCATTCTTTGGGGTTAACCTTTAGAAACTACTGGTCTACCGTAACCTATAATGAAGATTTATTTTCATTAATGGAGGATGGATCATTAAACACCAATGCAGGTCACAATTTAACCAACTTAGGCTACGATCCCAATGTAAACTTTAATACCTGGAACCTTGATTTTAGATATTCTTGGCAGTTTGCTCCTGGAAGTCAATTAACGGCATTGTATAGAAATTCACTATTTAATTTTAACTCAGACTCAGTAGACACTTACTTTGACAGTTTAAGCTCATTGTTTGATCAACCTATTGAACATACCTTCTCATTACGATTGGTATATTATATAGACTTCAATAACGTTAAAGGAATTTTTAAGAAAAATACCATTTAATCACGATTTCCTTAAACAAATAAGAATAATATTAAAAAGGTCTACAGCAGTACGTGTTGTAGACCTTTTTAGATTAAGCAAATAAATCTATCAACTCTTCTTTGCCTATTTTTAGTGTCAATTTAACAAGCGACCAACAGGTATTAACATTTATCTGTCATTTTTAACATTTACTTAGGAAAATACGGGGTTTACTAAATGTAATTTTGCGTGACTTTATACAATTTGTATTAAGTACACATTACTAAGTAACCATCGTCCATTAATGAAAACAACTCTTTATTTTTTATTCATATGCTGCTCCGTTTTTATATCTAGAGCTCAAGAAAAAAAAGAACTACATATTACTAAAACTGAAATATCACCGAAAATTGATGGTGTTTTAGATGATCCTATTTGGAATGATGTTGAAGTAGCTACTGATTTTGTTCAATACAGTCCTGAAATGGGCACACTTGCTAAAGAGCACCAAAAAACTGAGGTTCGTATAACTTATAATGACCAAGCAATTTTTGTTTCAGCATACTTACATGAAAAGCCTGAAGATATATTAAAAGTATTTTCACCAAGAGACGATTTTGGTCAAGCAGATTATTTTGGTGTTACATTCAATCCAAACAATGATGCTCAAAACAACATCAAGTTTTATGTTATGAGCTCTGGAACACAAGCCGATGTTATTGGAGGCTCTAGTGGGAGACGTGGCGGAGGTCCTGGTCCTAGAGGAGATAGAGGATGGAATGCCGTTTGGGATAGTGCTGTTAAACATGTAGATGATGGTTGGATTGTTGAAATGAAAATTCCATACGCTGCACTTCGTTTCTCAAACAAAAACGATGCCGTTTGGGGTATCCAATTTTTTAGAAAATTCAGAAAAGAAGGATTTGATTACAGTTGGAGTCCAATTGATAGAACAAAAGGAAACCAAGGCATATATGACGGTGAACTAAAAGGGTTGAATAACATCTCTCCACCTACACGATTAAGTTTTTACCCATTTACCTCGGCGACAGCAGTTTCTCAGGCAAAAGAATCTGTAAGCAATATTGGTTATGGAATGGATGTGAAATATGGTATCACAGAAAGTTTCACTCTTGATGTAACATTAATTCCTGATTTTAGTCAAGCTGCTTTTGATAAAGTAGAATTAAATTTAGGCCCATTTGAACAACGTTTCGCTGAACAACGTCAATTTTTTAAAGAAGGCGTTAACTTATTTAGTAAAGGTGATTTATTTTACTCAAGAAGAATTGGTAATTCACCTGTTGAAAGGTATGATGTTTATGATGAATTAACTGATGAAACTGACGAAGTTGAAGAAGTTGTGGAAAACCCAAAAAGTGTAAAAATGCTAAATGCTATTAAAGTTTCTGGTAGAAATAAAAATGGTTTAGGTATTGGCGTTTTTAATGCGATTACAGAAAAGACTTCTGCACAAATAAAGAATACAAAATATTTATTAGATTTTAATGATGAAAAAATTGATTCTACCATTACATATCGAGAACGTATAACTGAGCCTTTTGCCAACTATAATATTATTGTATTGGATCAACAATTCAATCAAAACTCTTCCATAAGCTTTGTTAATACTAATGTATTAAGAGAAGGTCATTTTAGAGACGCGAATGCCTCGGCACTTTTATTCAGCTTAACCGATAAGACCAACACCTTTAATATTAAAGGTCAGGGTAAAATGAGCAACATAAGACTACCTGGTGATAACACTACTGGTTTTGAAGGCGCCTTTTCTATAGGGAAAGTTGGGGGTGCTTATCAATATAGTTTAGAAGGAAGGGTTCGTGATGAAAGTTATGATGTTAATGATTTAGGGTTTGGAGTTAGAAACAACTTTAAAAACCTAGAAGCTAATTTTAGATATCAAGTTTTTGAGCCTAAAGGTTTTTTTAACAGCTATAGCATTAGATTTGAAAGCGAGCTAAATTGGAGGCATAGTAACAATGATTTTACTGGTTATAATGCTGGAGTAAATTTTAATGCTCGAACTAAAAATTTGATGTGGATTGGTGGTGGTATTAACACAGCATTAGGAAAACAGCGAGACTATTTTGAACCTAGAGACCAAGAAAATGATAGGTTCAATGCTTTTAAAAATTTTGTTGGTACAAGGGCTTACATTTTTACCAATAGTAATAAAGTATTTTCAACAAGTGCCAATATTAATTATGGGACTCTATTTGATAAAGACCGTAATTTCAAGGAATATCGAATCAGATTTGGTCCAAACTTTCGCTTTAGTGACAAGTTCACATTGGAGTATGATATTACATATGAAAAAAAATTAGGAAGCCGCGGTTATGTAACACGAGTTGAAGATGAAATCATCTTTGCAGAGAGAGACCAAAAAACCTTCGAGAATGCCATTTCTGGAACTTTAAACTTTAATTCTCTTAATTCGTTAACACTTTCATTTAGAAATTATTGGGCTACAGCAACTAATAATGAAGAACTATACACTTTAGAACAGGATGGGTCACAAAATAAAGAGACAGGTCATACCCTTACAAACTTGGATTTAGATCCCAATAGAAACTTTAATATTTGGAACTTAGACATTAGTTATCAGTGGCAATTTGCTCCGGGAAGTCAATTAGTAGCACTATACAGAAACCAATTGTTCAACTCTTCTTCTCAATCTTTAGATTCGTTCGGTGAAAGCTTAAAAGATTTGTTTAATCAAGATATACAGCATACGTTTTCATTAAAAATGGTGTACTTTTTGGACTTTAATTCTATTAAAAATGTGTTTCAAAAGAATACTTCAATAAATAGTGCACCTTAAAAGGATAGTAATTTCAAATAAGATTTGAATAAGTTTTTAAAAATCTGAATAGGATATAAACTATTCTGTATTTTTACCACACAAGCAAACCTATGATTGAAGCAAAAAACATCCATAAGTATTACGACGATTTACATGTATTAAAAGGCGTTGACCTTCATATTAAGCAAGGTGAAATTGTCTCAATTGTTGGCGCATCTGGAGCAGGAAAAACTACATTATTACAAATTTTAGGAACGCTTGACAAACCATCAACAAAGGAAAAACCTTTAATTGTCATGAATGAGGTACCTACCAATGACTTAAATGATAAGGCCTTGGCTAAGTTTAGAAATGAGCAGATTGGATTTATTTTTCAATTTCATCAATTGTTACCAGAATTTACAGCATTAGAAAACGTATGTATTCCTGCTTTTATAAAGGGTAGCTCTAAATCTGAAACTGAAAAGAGAGCTAAAGAATTGTTAGATTTTTTAGGTTTGTCTCAGCGATATAATCATAAACCTAATGAACTATCTGGAGGTGAACAACAACGTGTTGCTGTGGCCCGAGCTTTAATTAATAACCCTAAATTTATTTTTGCAGATGAACCTTCTGGAAATTTAGATAGTGAATCCGCAGAAAATTTGCACAATCTATTCTTTAAGCTTAGAGATGAATTTGGACAAACTTTTGTTATTGTAACTCATAATGAAGAGCTCGCCGATATGGCAGATAGAAAGTTGGTTATGGTAGATGGTAAAATTATTTAAACTTAAGTTTGTATTTACTTCTAAGTTTTATCTAATTCTTTCAAATTCTCAGCATAAGAGTCAGGAAGATTAATTTTATTCTTAAATGTTTTATAGAGTGCATTAGCATTTTTCCAGCCATCCTTATCTATTGCACTAACCCATGGTTCTTTAATGCTATCATTTTTGAATTTTTTACTACATTTTAAACAAGCCTTAGCAACTTTATTAACTTTACATATCTCGTCTTTACAGTGCAAAATAGCATGTCTAATTTGATTTGGATTAACATTAAATGTTTTTTCATAAGATTGAAGTCCTTTTTCACCAAACATTGTCAGCCACCACATTACGTGCCAAACAGCCAATAAATGTCCATCTAACCGCGGGGAACCGCCTAAAGTATTTTCTGTTGAAACTATAAGTTCCTTATTCATTCGTAGGTCTTCAAAGCCTGATCTTATCAGGTTCAATTTGAGACTTCCAAATTAGATAAAATTGATTAAAAATTTTGGACCAATATTCAGATTTCCTTTCTCCTCCTTTTAGCTGAATGAATCAATGACCATTAACGACTTATGAACTAGCTAAAAGGACTAACTTGCAATCAAGTAAATACATTACCTTTTTTCTAAATATTAAAACATTGACAAAAACAGAACTAAAGGATTTTTTAGATTCAAAAGTCTTACAATACAATGCACCAGAATTCATTGAAACAGATCCTATACAAATACCCCATCAATATACTATAAAGGAGGATATTGAAATTGCTGGATTTCTAACCGCAACCATAGCATGGGGTAATCGGAAAATGATTATCAAAAATGCAAATCGAATGATGGAGTTGCTTGGAAATTCTCCTTATGATTTTATTATGAACCATAAGGAACGTAATTTAGATCATTTAGAGGGATTTGTCCATAGAACATTTAATGCAGAAGATTTCAAATACTTTGTTAAAGCAATTAAACATATTTATACCAATCATAGTGGATTTGAAAATATTATTAAATCATATGCTACAAAGTCGACACTTCAGCCAGCGATACACCAATTAAAAAGGATTTTTTTTGAATTACCTCATTTACAACGAACAACAAAGCATTTTGGAGACCCAAATAAAGGATCTGCAGCAAAACGTATAAACATGTATCTCCGCTGGATGATCCGCAATGATAACACTGGTGTAGATTTTGGAATTTGGAAGCATCTGTCTCCTAGTCAATTGTCTTGCCCACTAGATGTGCACTCAGGAAATGTTGCTAGAAAATTAGGGCTACTAACACGAAAACAAAATGATGCTAAAGCCTTAGCGGAATTGGATAATAACCTACGAAGTTTAGATCCAAACGACCCGGTTAAATATGATTTTGCACTTTTTGGATTGGGTGTTTTTGAAAGCTTTTAAAAACTTGTTAATAAATGTTAATTTATTCTCAACTTCCACACAAAACAGTACTTTAGTGACATTCAATTAACCAACTAAACTCACTACAATGAAAAAATTATTTACCCTCCTATTTCTAGCAGGAGTATTAACTTCATATGGACAAAGTAGATCCATACCAATAGACACAACTGTTGTAACTACACATAATACAACGGTGAAAGGACAGAGCTTTTCGTATACCGCAACAACAGGAACACAACCAGTATGGGATAAAAACGGAGACCCTACAGCAACCTTGTTTTACACCTATTACAAGCGTAATAATGTCAAAAACAGAGCTAGTAGGCCTTTAATAATATCTTTCAATGGAGGACCTGGATCTGCTTCAGTATGGATGCATGTCGCTTATACTGGACCTCGTATTTTAAATATCGATGAGGAAGGTTATCCTGTTCAGCCATACGGATTTAAAAACAATCCAAATTCAATTATTGATGTTGCTGATATTGTTTTTGTAAATCCTGTTAATACGGGATACTCAAGAATGATTCCTGGAAAAGATGGGAAAATGCCAGACAGAAAACAATTCTTTGGTATTAATGAAGATATCGCTTATTTAGCAGAATGGATCACGACTTTTATATCTAGAAATAACCGTTGGGAATCCCCTAAATATATCATTGGTGAAAGCTATGGCGGTACACGTGTTATGGGTTTATCAAATAGATTACAAAGCTCGGAATGGATGTATTTAAACGGCGTAATAATGGTGTCTCCTGCCGATTATAAAGTTTTAAGAACTGGAGGCCCAGTTTCTTCTGCTATCAATTTACCGTATTATACTGCTGCTGCTTGGTATCATAAAGCATTACCTCCTGCCCTTCAGAATAAAGATTTGCTTGAAATATTACCAGAGTCTGAAGACTATGCAATCAATACATTAATCCCTGCATTGGCTAAAGGTGGATTTATTAGTGAATCTGATAGACAAAACGTTGCTGAAAAAATGGCCTACTATTCAGGCTTGAGTAAAAAATCTATTTTACAACATAATTTAGATGTCCCTACAGGGTTTTTCTGGAAAGAATTATTACGTGATAGAACAGGACAAACTATTGGACGACTTGATTCTCGTTATTTAGGAATTGACAAAATGGAAGCAGGAACAAGACCAGACTACAGTGCAGAGTTAACCTCATGGTTACATTCATTTACACCTGCTATTAACCACTATATCAAAAAGGAACTAAAATTTGATACCGACATTAAATACAACATGTTTGGTTCTGTACATCCATGGAATAATGATAATGATAATACTAGAGATGATCTTCGTAAAGCGATGGCTGCAAATCCATATTTAAAAGTATTGAATCAATCTGGATATTATGATGGAGCAACTACTTATTTCGCAGCAAAATATACCTTATCACAAATTGATCCAAGTGGAAAAATGAAAGATCGTTTTACTTTTAAAGGTTATAGAAGTGGACATATGATGTATTTAAGAAATGAAGATTTGATCAAAGCTAATGATGACTTAAGAGAATTTATTAAGAATTCATCTGCTAATGGTAAAGCTGCAAAGTATTAATACCATTAATTATTTAAAATTTTTCTAATTAAACATCCATATAATATTGCCTCTTTTGGTTCTTTTATGTGGATGTTCTTTTAACTTTAAAAATTAAAACTTTAAACTCATGAAAAAAGCCCTTCTATACATCACTCTTTTTAGTGCTCTGGTATTAACATTAAATTCATGTAAATCTGAACCGGCAGAGCTAATCACTTTTATTACAGCTCCTACAGGTTTAAATGGATCAGAATCTAGTTTACATAAATCAAGTGATGGGACCATCCTTTTAAGTTGGATAGAAACCAGTGAAGACAACGTCAGTAAACTATTGTTTTCTACGCTTCAAAATAATAATACTTGGTCAGCCTCAAAGGTTATTGCTTCTGGTGATGATTGGTTTGTAAACTGGGCAGATTTCCCATCTATGGTTTCATTTGGTAACGAAAATTTAGCTGTACACTATTTAGAAAAGAGTGCTCCAGATACATTTACATATGATGTAAAACTTACTGTTTCTAACGACAATGGCAAAACTTGGAATACTTCATTTGCACCACATACAGATAATACTCATGCCGAGCATGGCTTTGTAAGTAAAGTTGAAATGAATGATGACACCTTTCTGTCTGTGTGGCTTGATGGAAGACAAATGGCTTATGCTGAAAAAGACTCAACCATTACTAAAGAAATGACTTTAAGGAGTGCTTTAATTGGTAAAGACGGCAAGTTAATTGATGAGTATTTATTAGACTCACGTGTATGTGATTGTTGTCAAACGGATACTGCAATGACAAAAAATGGCCCTATTGTAGTTTACAGAGATCGCACTGAGGATGAGATTCGTGACATTTACTATGTGAGACAAGTGAATAACGAATGGACAGAACCTAAACCAATTTTTAATGATAATTGGAACATCGCAGGATGTCCTGTTAATGGCGCTGGTATTACCGCTAAGGACAACACGGTAGCGACTGTTTGGTTTACCCGAGCAAATGACACTCCAAAAGTAAAGTTAGCTTTCTCTAATAATAATGGCGAAACGTTTGAATCACCAATAAATATAGGAGATATTGATCCCCTTGGACGAGTAGATATCGAAATTTTGGACGATCATTCTGTTTTGGTAAGTTGGATGGATACTGTAAATGAAAATACTGTAATCCAATTACAACGTGTGCAACAAAATGGAAAATTAAGCGAAATAATAACACTTACAGAGGCTTCAGAGAGTCGTTCTAGTGGATTTCCAAGAATGGTAATTAAAGATGATTTAGCCTATGTTTCCTGGACAAATGTTGGAGATGATAAGTTAGATCTTAAAACAGCTATTATTAATACCAGCCTTTTAAAATAAATTTATACAAAAAAAAAGCTGGTTTATCCTAAGCCAGCTTTTTTTTCTTCTTTTAATAATTATCCCTTTAACCAAGAGTTTCTTAATTCAAGCTGTTTTTGTGTTGCATCTTCTTTAGCCTGCAACTTTCTCCCTGTAGTATAAGATTGAGTTAAAGTAGTTTTCACAATAACGTCATCTCCACCTCTATTCAGTTTCACTTCAATCTCTTTACCTGGTTGCCATCCAATTACTTGAGTTAAAATTTGATTTGCATTTTGCAAGGTAACTTTAGTGCCTTCAATTTCAACAATAACATCATTTGGCTGAACGCCTTGTTCGTTCCAAAAACTGTTTTTACTAACTAAACCATTAAAGTAAATCGTTCCATTTTCTTGATTCCCACCTACGATTAAGGCCCCTGCATTTTGAATGAAATTTGTTTTAATTTTATCTTCAGCAGCTTCCAATCCAATTTTATCGAAGAATTCGTTATAATTAATTGGAGTTGTACCAACAACATGAGAGTCAAAAAATGTTTTCAGTGATGGATAAGTCATTGCCACTATCTCATCAAGAATCATGTCATCTTCAAAGGGTTTATTTTTGCCATATTTTAATGACAATTCTTTCATTAAAGACAATATACCTCTGTTACCATTACTTTCTTCACGTAATAAAATGTCTATACACATCCCAATTAACGCTCCTTTTTGATATACATTTCCATAATTTGGTGCATAAGGTTTATCTAAAATATTTTCACTCATAAGTGTAAAACTCATCGCATCATCAAATCCTGATGCGGCCTGAATTTTCCCCATTATTTTTGCATAAAATTCATCTTCAGAAACTAAGCCCTCGTCAATTTGAAATAAGCTTGCAAAATATTCTGTTACCCCTTCATACATCCATAAATGCTTAGAAAATGTAGGTTGATCGTAATCAAAATAATGCACATCTTCAGAATGTACACTTAACGGTGTTACAATATGAAAAAATTCATGAGATACAATATCTATCATGCTTTTAGCTAATGCCTCTTTTTGCATTGATTCAGGCATTACAACAACCGTAGATGTATGATGCTCTAATGCTCCATATCCTTTTGGTGATGTTTCTTTTCCTTCTGATAAATACACATATATATCATATCTTGAGGTACTATTTACGTCTCCTAAATATGTCTTTTGTGCTTGCATCATCGTTTCCATTGTTTCTTTTAACGACTTTGCAGAATGTGTTTTATTTGGAGAATATACACTTAGAACGATTTTAATATCACCTACTTGAAATTCTTCCACCTCCAATTCGCCATAAAACATTGGGTTATCGGTAATATCAAAATAACGTGGTGCAAAATAGCTTGTTGTCGAGAATCCTCCGTCTGCACTCATTGTATTCGCTACTTGCTGTAAAGCAGAGGTACGAACAAAGTCACTTGGAGCAGTAACATCCAATTTATATTGATTATTCTTTAATGTATCGAAGTACCCAATAAAACCATGTAGGTTCAAGACGTAATTGTCTGGTTCAATATTTGTTCCTGCAGGTGAAAATGGGGTCTCTCCACCTATACCTCCTGTAACTTCAACATCAAAAGTGTCATTTACATTATAGGTTATATAATCTAGATTAGAAGCATTATTGATAGTCCATGTATTCGTATCATTCTTATTGACTACCAGTTCATTTCCTTTATAATCAAAAGCCTTAAAATCATCAATATATTTACCGAAATCACTCACAGAATAGGTGCCTTGTACAACTCTTGGTAGACGGTAAACAATATTCTCACCTGTAATTCTTCCTGGATTAATAATAACTGGTACTTTATCTTCAACAACATTTGTTAAATCTATAGACGTACTAATTGGCAAATTAATTGCTAAATCATTTACCCGCTTGGCGGATCCACATCCTACAAGAATAACTCCTGTAATCAAAGTGCTTAAAATTCTTTTCATTTTTTGTATTTAAGTTTAAAGTTAATTAATAGACGACAAATCTAAAAAAGCGTTACAGCAATATTACACAAGATTTTGTTAATTTCACCAAATGAAAAACCCTTTAGTAAGTGTTCTTGTTCCTTTTAAAAATACAGCTTTATTTTTACCCGATTGTTTGCAATCTATCATTAACCAAACGTATACTAATTGGGAATTGATTATTGTAGATGACGGCTCCACAGATAGCAGCTTTTCAATAGTTAAACAATTTGCTGATAGCGATTCTAGAATAAAACTTTACAAAAATAATGGGTCTGGTATTATAGAAGCCTTACAATTAGCCTTAATAAAAAGTGAAGGGACGCTCATCACTAGGATGGATAGCGATGACATGATGACTCCTGACAAGATAGAAATACTTAGTACTAATCTTTTAAAATATGGTAAGCATCATCTTGCGGTTGGACAAGTCAATTATTTTTCTAAAAACGGCATTGGTGATGGCTATAAAAGTTATGAAATATGGCTTAATAAACTAACACTGACAGGTTCTAATTACGACGAAATTTATAAGGAATGTGTGATCCCATCGCCTTGCTGGATGACTTATAAAGAAGACCTTTTAGCCTGTGGTGCTTTTGATTTAGACCGATATCCTGAAGATTATGACTTAGCATTTAGGTTTTATAAACACCAATTAAAATGTATTCCTTGTGATCGTAATTTACATCATTGGCGTGATTATGCAGTTCGTACTTCGAGAACACATGAACATTATGCCGAAAATCATTTTATAGAATTGAAGTTGCATTATTTTTTAGAACTCAACTATATAAAAGATAAATCCCTCACCATTTGGGGCGCTGGAAATAAAGGCAAAGTATTAGCTAAAGGTCTTATAGAGAAGGGAATACCATTTCATTGGATTTGCAACAATCCTAACAAAATTGGACGAGACATCTATGGTCAAGTATTAAAGCCCTTTGAGTTTTTAAAGGAAATAGAGCATCCGCAAAGTATTATTACCGTTGCAAATACAAATTCACAAGCGTATATTAAATCCTACCTTAAGAATCAAAAAATGAAACCTATGACGGACTATTTTTTCTTCTGTTAATTTTAAATCAGGCTGTAGCCTGGTCATAAATCATAATTCGCCATACAAAATTTGTTTTTTTTAAATGCTAATAAATTATACTGATGTGAAAAGCAAATCAAAATATTATGCTAAAAATCACCCATAATTCTCTTTAAATACCTTTTTTAGGTTAAGTTTGTGTTAGATCAAGACTGAAACCGAGAAATGGTTTGGTAAATATTAAAAGAGAATGCAGTTTAAACACCCAGAACTTCTTTACGCATTATTCCTTCTTCTCATTCCTATTATTATTCATTTATTTCAACTCCGTCGTTTTCAAAAAGTAGCCTTTACTAATGTGCATTTTTTAAAAAACGTGACTTTACAAACACGGAAAAGTTCACGATTAAAAAAGTGGCTAACGCTATTAGTTCGATTATTTCTGTTTTCTTCAATTATTTTAGCTTTTGCACAACCCTATTCATCTAAAACTAACCGTTTAAATTTAAAAGCCGAAACTGTTATATATCTAGATAATTCATTTAGCATGCAAGCCAATGGAGAAAAAGGTGCGCTCTTAAAACGAAGTGTTCAGGATATTATAGCGAACGTAGATAATACAACCGAGATAAGTGTATTTACAAATGACATTACCCTTAAGGAAGTTACTCATAAAACAATTACCAATGCATTATTAAATCTGGAATACACTTCAAATCAACTAGACTACAATGCGGTAATTTTAAAAGGCAAAAAATTATTCAGTAATGAATCTGCTACAGTAAAAAATTTAATCCTAATCTCTGATTTTCAACAAAAAGAATCATCCTTAGTTATAGACCCTGATGACTCAGTAAACATCAGCCTGGTACAACTCACGCCTCTTAATACTAATAATATTAGCATAGATAGCGTGTACATCTCGAAAATTACCTCCAATACAGAACTTACAGTGGCCATTAACAATAAAGACAATGCCATTAATGAAGTTTCAGTATCACTATTCAATAAGGAAAATTTAATTGCAAAATCTTCCATAATTGGGGCCGGATTATCTACGACAACATTTACATTAGCTAACAATGAACCAATTAATGCTAAGGTTACTATTGACGATCACAGCATTAAGTTTGATAATACTCTGTTTTTTAATCTAAATAACCCTTCAAGAATAAATGTACTCTCTATAAATGCTGTTGACGATGATTTCTTGAAACGGGTATTTACTGAGGATGAGTTTAATTTTAAAACAACTTTATTTAATCAATTAAATTACAATGACATTGAAGATCAAAACTTAATTGTTTTAAACGAATTAAATAATATTCCCGTAGAGCTATCCAATACCTTAAACTCCTTTAAGACTAATGGAGGAATTGTTTTAATTATTCCATCTGAAACTGCTGCTTTAGAATCTTACAATCAACTGTTTAGAGAACTAAAAACAGATCTGTTTGAAGCTTTAAACAAAGTAGAAAAAAAGGTCACTTCAATTAACTATGCACACCCTGTTTTTAATGACGTTTTCGATAAAAAGATTTCGAATTTCCAATATCCTAAAGTAAATAACTATTATACCTTGAATTCAAATAGTAATGGTATACTAAAATTTGAAGATGGCAAACCTTTTTTACTACAACAAGGACAAACGTATGTATTTTCGGCCGCATTAAACAAAGTCAATTCCAACTTTACAAGCTCACCACTTATTGTTCCTACTTTATATAATATTGGTCGCCAAAGTTTACAACTACCAAAACTATATTACAATATTGGAACAGAAAATAATTTTGATATTCACACCTCATTACAACAGGATGATATTTTAAAGTTGAAAAAGACAACAACCGAAATCATTCCACAACAACGTACTTATAGTAATAAAGTTAGTGTAAACACCACCAATTTACCCAATGAATCTGGTGTTTATCAAATCAATAACACAGCAGAAACAATAGAGCATATAAGCTATAATTACGATAGGACTGAAAGTGATTTAAACTACTTAGATCTTTCAAATATTTCCAATGCAACGGTAGTGAGTTCAATCCCTCAAGTTTTTAATACAATAAAAAGTGATACTAATATTAACGTGCTATGGAAATGGTTTACTATTTTTGCACTAGTATTATTAATTATAGAAATGCTCATCTTAAAATATTTTAAATGAACGTACTGATAAAATCTGCTA
>Ga0105356_10002497_pt1 | contig 18321 bp, 15 predicted proteins | sample GOMGulsemesocosm_3_FD_83502 | JGI IMG/M metagenome (GOLD analysis project Ga0105356, IMG submission 83502) | Methane-oxidizing microbial communities from mesocosms in the Gulf of Mexico - GOM9D Gulf of Mexico | ecosystem: Environmental > Aquatic > Marine > Cold seeps | place: Gulf of Mexico...
AGAACCTCTTCCTATACCCGTCATCATGTCAATATTTCGATGTGCAAGGCCAAGGCCAACGGCCACTATATCAATTCTATGCTGGCGCTAAAGGAAGCTTTAGACAGTGGTTGTGAAGAGGCGCTGATGCTAGATAACGAGGGTTACGTGGCCGAGGGCAGTGGCGAGAATGTTTTTATTGTCAGCAACAACGTCATCTATACCCCGGAGCTAACCAGTTGTCTAGAAGGCATTACCCGGGCCACTATCTTCTCGCTGGCGGCGGAGTTGGGTTATGAAGTACGGGAAAAGCGCATTACTCGAGACGAGGTCTATGTCGCGGACGAGGCCTTTTTCACCGGCACCGCTGCGGAGGTATTGCCGATTCGCGAATTGGATGGGCGCATCATTGGCAACGGTAAACGCGGCGCGCTGACTGAAACCCTGCAGACCATGTATTTTGATTCCGTGCGTGGCTTGCGGCCGCAAAATCCCCAGTGGTTAACGCCTATTAACGCCTAGGTCTAATATCATGGCGGCAAAAAATATCCTTATCGTCGGCCCCTCCTGGGTAGGGGATATGGTGATGGCGCAGTCGCTCTTTATGGCTCTGCGCCAGCGCTTTGGCGACTGTGAGATTGACGTATTGGCACCGGCCTGGAGCCTGCCGATTCTGGCGCGCATGCCCGAAGTGCGCCGTGGCATTGCTATGCCCGTGGGCCACGGCAAGCTGGAGTTGGGACTGCGCTACCGTCTCGCCAGAGAGCTGGCAGTGGTGCAATACCAGCAGGCTATAGTACTGCCCAATTCGCTAAAGTCGGCGCTCATTCCACTAATGGCAGGTATTCCGCTGCGCACTGGCTGGCGCGGCGAGATGCGCTTTGGCCTGCTCAACGATATCCGTTTACTCAATAAAAAACGCTACCCTCTGATGGTACAGCGCTTCGTGGCACTGGCTGACAGCAGTGCTGCGCCGGTGCCAGAAAACTGCCCGCAACCGGCGCTGCAGGTGGATGCTACAGCGGCTGGCTACTTGTTGCAGCGCCTTGGTCTGGATGCGGCACAACCGCTGCTGGCGCTGTGCCCCGGGGCAGAATTTGGCCCGGCCAAACGCTGGCCCGAGCGCCATTTTGCCGCCCTCGCAGCCCACTATATTGACCGCGGCTGGCAGATCGCGCTGTTTGGCTCCGACAACGACCGGGAAGTCGCCGCTGTAATCGCCACGGCTTTGAGCCCGGCCCAGGCCGGCCACTGTCACGATTTAACTGGGCGCACTGAACTGTCTGAGGCGGTGGACATTTTGTCTGCGGCTACCGCGGTGGTTAGTAATGACTCCGGTCTGATGCACATTGGCGCGGCGCTTGGCGCGCCATTAGTGGTGTTATACGGTTCGACCTCGCCGAGCTTCACGCCGCCCTTGAGCAAGCGAGTTAAAGTGCTGCAACTGGCGGTGGACTGCGGCCCCTGTTTTAAGCGGCACTGCCCGCTGGATCGGGGAGTAATGGCCTGCCTAGAAGAGCTGGGTCCGGAGCGCGCTATCGATGCGCTGGAGTCACTGCTGGCCGAGCGGGACGATGTCATTGCAGCGCAATAACCGAGTAAGGTGCCGATGAAGCTGGCCTTTTGTCTATTCAAGTACTTTCCCTTCGGCGGTTTGCAACGCGATTTTTTGCAGTTTTACCGCTGCGCTCGCCGGCGTGGCCATCAGGTCAGGGTTTATGCCTTTGCCTGGGAGGGGCCGCAGCCAGAGGATATCGATCTGCACCTGGTGCCCAAAGCGGGTCTTACCAGCGCCGGGCGCAACAACCACTACAGCCGTTATGTGGCGTCGCAACTGGCGAGCAATCCGGTGGATCTGGTGGTTGGCTTTAACAAGATGCCAGGTCTCGATGTGTATTATGCGGCGGACTCTTGTTTTGAACACAAGGCGCAGCATGAGCGTGGCTGGCTGTATCGACAAAGCCGGCGCTACCGGCATTTCCACGGCGCCGAGGCCAATATATTTGGCCGTGGTGCCAACACCCAAATCCTTTTGATCTCAGAGACCGAAAAAGCCAAATTTGTGCGCCACTATGATACCGAGCCTGAGCGCATGGTAATGTTGCCCCCAGGCATATCTCAGGATCGCCGTGCGCCTGCCAACGCCGCCGACATCCGCCGTCAATTACGGCTCGAATGGGACATTGCCGAGCAGGACAATTTGTTGTTGTTTGTGGGTTCAGGTTTTGTCAAAAAGGGGCTGGATCGGGCGATTGCGGGCCTTGCAGCTCTGCCGCCGACGACCACAGCAAAAACACGTCTAATGGTCATTGGCCAGGACAAAAAAAGCAGCTTTACCGCTTTGGCCGAAAAATTACAGGTGGCGTCACAGGTTAGTTTTCTCGGTGGGCGCAACGACATTCCGCAGTTCCAGCTGGCGGCGGACGCGCTGGTGCACCCGGCGCTGGACGAGGCGGCGGGTATTATCCTGCTGGAGGCGGTGGTGGCTGGGCTGCCGGTACTGGTAACCGATGTCTGTGGCTACGCCCACCATATCGCGCGGGGGGCGGCGGGCATTGTACTGGCCTCGCCCTTTGACCAGAACCTATATAACAAGGCGCTTTGCTCGATGCTGGATCGGGATCAGCAACAGCGCTGGCAAACCAGTGCCCTGGCCTACGCCGACAGCGAAGACCTGTACAGCATGCACAGTGTTGGCATAGACCAAATCGAGGCTCTGTATCAGCGCCGTCAAGGTGCTGGCCCTTGAGAGTGTTTTTGAACGAGCACTTTAGCCGGCTATGGCAGCGTCGCGACCCCTTCGCCGAAGTATTGACGCTAGATGGTGTCGAGTACCGCAATAAAGAAGGGCGCAGAACCTTTCAACTGCAAATCGAAGGCCACAGCTATTTTGCCAAAGTGCACCGCGGTGTCGGCTGGGCCGAAATCATCAAAAATTTGCTGCACCTGCGGCTGCCGATTATCGGTGCCAGTAATGAATATTATGCGGCCAATAAGCTGGCAGCGCTGCAGGTGGATACGCTGACCCCAGTGGCCTTCGGCAAGCGGGGTCTGAATCCGGCCCGGCAGCTGTCGTTTATTCTCACCGAGGATCTGCTCAACACGGTCAGTCTGGAAGATTACTGCGCCGATTGGTGCCAGTCACCGCCGGCCTTTGCCCACAAACGGGCGTTGATCGAACTGCTGGCCTCGGTCAGCCGCGCTATGCACGGTGCTGGTATTAATCATCGCGACTACTACCTCTGCCATTTCCTGCTGCATCGGGAATCGATTGCCACCGTGACCGCGCCGCGCTGCTCACTGATCGATTTGCACCGAGCGCAACTGCGCCGGCGCACACCCAGGCGTTGGTCGGAAAAAGACATCGCAGGGCTGTATTTTTCGGCCTTGGATATCGGTCTAACACAGCGCGATTTGCTACGTTTTATGTGTGGCTATGAGGGAGTTAAATCGATTCGCGAACTCGACTTCAGCAACGGTTTTTGGCGCACGGTACAACAAAAAGCGTTTGCACTTTATCGCAAAGAGCATCCCCAACGTGACCCTGTTTAGTCCCGAAGTAGGGCCCCGGCGTGTCAACAGCGGGTACAGTGACCCGGCGGTACAGGACTATTTGTTGAGCGAACTGGCGGCTGCAACCGTCGAGACATGGCTGCTGCACTCGTTAACACCGATTAAACAGGACCCCTACAGCAGCGTGGGCTTTTTTGACTATCAAAAACGGCGCTATTATCTAAAGGTCTACCGCAGCAAGGGACTGTTGGACCGTTGTTGGCATCGATTGGGCTGGTCCCGTCCGTTCCGCCAGTGGCGCCGGATCAATGACTTTTGTGCGCAGCTCAACTCACCGGCGCCGCTGTTAGTGGTGACAGCCGCAGACAGTCGCAGCACTTATTATGCCACCGATTTTATCCCGGATTGCCGTGATCTCAACAGCGCCCTAGTCGGTGAGCAACGCCTGCCGCGGGAACAGGCCGCGCAGTTATTGATGGACTGCGGCGCCGTGCTGGGAAAAATGCATCGGCTGGGCTGGTTTCACGGCGATTTGAAATGGTCAAACTTGTTGCTGGGTGGCGATGGTGGGATCTCGATTATCGACCTCGACGGTTTGCAGCGACTGCCGCGGCTGAGGGCCAGCGCCGCCACCGGTCGCGATCTGGCGCGCTTTGTACTCAATGCCGAGGAGTCTTTAAGTGAGGCCGAGCTGCTGGAGGATTTTCTGGTCGCCTACTGCCGGCACTGGGGCGGCACAAGGCAACAGTGTATCGACTCTTTCTATCCCAGCCTTGTGTCGCTGCGGAAAAAACACCGGCGCAAATATGGTCACAGAGGGCGCCAGCTATTCTGAGTGCTGTCAGATACCATCACTAGTACTACCGCATGGGCTACGAATATTAGGCTGCAACCAGCAGTGGCGGGCTTTTCACGTTGCTTAATAAATCTGAACTAGCGGTCGTCATCTGCGCTGAGGTCAGCTTGCTTGTCTGATATTTATTCAAGGCGCGCTGGCACCCGGTAATCAATATGAATTTCATTTATTTTGTAAGTGTCTTTATATTTAGTGACATCCATAACGTTGTTGATTGTGTACATAGCGGGCAAAATTTTCGCGATTTTGCTTATATTGATTAGAGTATGCTGGTCTATTGGAGGGGCTGTTCGCTCGCTGGTTAAATATCACCAATACAGCGTTGCTTGTTAGCAAGGTAGATTCGAAAAGATGTTCATCGTTGGTCTGTGTGTTCATCTGGTCGGGCGAGGGCGACGCGTACCGAATCGTCCAGACCGCGCAGGCTGGGGCTGATGAAATAAAACAGCAGCACCGAGATAAGCAGGCCAACACAGGCTCCAAGCACCGCTTGCGGGGCCCCCAACTGCTGGGCTGCAAAGGCCATCGGCAGTACTCCCAATGGGGTGAGTCCGAAGGACATCATCATAAAACTAGACACTCGGCCGCGCACGGCATCGTCGACTAGCAATTGCACCGAAGTGTTGTTGAGGGTCTGACAGGCGTTGGCGAAGATATTGGCAATAAGTAGCGGTATCAGTGCCACATAGAAATTTGCGCTGAGGCAAAATAATCCTAAAAAGAGCGCAAAGGCTAGTGCAGAAAAAAGCATCAGCCGCAGCCGCGCCGGATTTTCCCCGCGCCGGGCAATCCATACAGAACCGATAATGCCGCCAACGCCGGTAGCGGCCATCATAATGCCAAAGCCGCGCTCGCCGACCTGCCACACCTCGTCGGAAAAAACCACCAGCAGGTTCTGAAAAGGCATCGCCAAAAACATCGGTATCAAGCCGAAGATCAGGCACACCAGTACGGGTTTGTTAGAGGCGACGTAGGCAAAGCCGTATTTTATTTCCCCCAATAATGCTTTTTTAGCGCCCTGCACCGCGCGGTTTTTATCGATCGCAAACATGCTGCCCACCGCTATTATATAGAGTGCTATCGAGAGCATATAGGCGCCCTGGATATCCTGGTAATTAATAATGATGCCCATGGTGGCGGGGCCGGCGACTCGGGCCAAATTCATACCCCCGGCCGACAGTGCCATGGCGTTGCCCAGTTTGGCCGGTCCCACGGTATGGTAGACCAGGGCCATTCTGGCGGGAGTGATAAACGGAAACGCACAACCAGCGACAAAGGCGGTGCACAGCAGGTGCCAGTACTGTAGCTGGCCGCTTAGCAGTAGTACTAGTACAAAGAGCTCGTTGCCGAGGATAAGGCTTTGGCCGATGATAACCAGCCGCCGGCGCTCGACCCGATCCGTTATCGCACCGCCGATCACCGAGGCTATCAAAATGGGGATGGCGACCACCAGGTTGATAGTCGCCAGTGACAATTCGCTGTGGGTAAGATCCCAGGTCAGAAAAGAGCGGGTTAGTATCTGTCCCTGCATGGCAAAAAAAAAGGCGAAGTTGCCAAAGAATAACCAGCGGTATTGAGGGTTTTCCAGAGAGGTCAGGAATGCCGGCCATTTTGATGGGCTTGGCGTGTTGGGTGAATCGCTTTCGGCTGCGGTATCGAGTTTTGGAGTATGCATAGGGGGCCATCGTGGGATCGGCGGCAAGCCTCGCTAGCTTGGCTAACAGCGGTGTCAGTGCCGAATAATTAACGCAATGACAACGATGGCAGGCATGATTTGAAGCTATGAGAATAAGCGTCACGGCTGATGGATACAAGGGCGCGGGATTACCGTTCGTTAACCGCTATGGCTAGTACTGGCGCCGCGCAATGTAGCGCTCGCCGTTGCGCTACAACTGACAGTCCCATAGTGGCGGAGAATACCCTATAATAGCGGTGTTTGTTTCTTATAATAGCGGTGCTTCATTGCCATTGAGCACCATTGGCCGTCCGACTCGCCTTGCTGGGGCTCACCACCATGTCTAAACCTGATCGCCCTCCCGTCGCCAACAATAGTTGGCGGGTCTACTGGCGGCTGCTGTCTTATACCGGGAAATACTGGTTTTTCTTCTTTATCAGTATGCTGGGTTTTGCCGCCTATGCCGCCACTCAGGTGGCCCTGGCCCATATGATGAAGTATTTTGTCGATGGGCTTGAGGGCAAGGACGCGGCGCTGATCTACCTAGTGCCGGTGGCGGTGGTGATCATTAGCTTGATTCGTGGCGCCGGTTTTTTTGCCGGTAATTACTACCTGGCCCGAGTGTCGCTGGGGGTAGTCAACGATCTGCGCAAACAGATGTTCGATCATATGCTAGTGCTGCCCAGCGCTTTTCACGACCGTAAAAACTCCGGCGAGTTAGTGTCGATGATTACCTACAATGTCAATCAGGTCAGCGCCGCCGCCTCCCAGGCGATTAAAATTTTGTTTCGGGAGGGGTTCACTGTGGTTGGGTTTTTGGCCTACCTGCTGTGGCAGAACTGGCAGCTGACCATGGCCTTTGTATTGGTGGCTCCGGTACTGGGTGTGTTGGTGTCCTATGCCAGTAAGTTGTTTCGACGACTCAGTGAAAAAATGCAATCGACTATGGGCGAGGTCACCCATGTGTCTAACGAGGCCATTCAGGGCTACCACTTAGTGCGCAGCTACGGTGGAGAAGACTACGAACAGCGTCGTTTTCATCAGGCCAGCGATGAGAACACCCGTCAGGGACTGAAATATAATAAGGTGCAGGCCATTCAAACACCGGTGCTGCAGAGTATTGTCGCGCTGGCCCTCGGCGCGATTATGTTTTTCGTGCTATATCTGGCCAGCAGCACCGCCGCCACCCCCGGCGATCTGGTGGCCTATGTAGTGGCGGCGGGTATGATTGCCAAGCCGATACGCAATTTGAGCGAGGTGAATTCCACCATTCAGCGCGGCCTCGCAGCGGCGGAATCAATATTTGTGTTGCTGGATGAGGCGGTAGAAGTACAGTCCGGCAGTAGCGAGATTGAGCGGGTCAGCGGGCGCATCGAATTTTCCGCGGTGAGCTTTGCCTACCAGGGCGGAGCGTTAGTGCTGCGTGATATTAATCTATTCATCGAGCCCGGCGAAACCGTGGCTATCGTCGGTAGGTCCGGCAGCGGGAAGTCGACTCTTGCCAGTTTATTGCTGCGTTTTTACGAGTGTTCAAGTGGCACTATTAAAATTGATGGCAGTGATATTGGCGAATTGAAAATTGATTGCCTGCGCCGGCAGATTGCCCTGGTCAACCAACAGGTGACTTTGTTCAACGATAGTATCGCCAATAATATTGCCTACGGGCAGCTCTCTAGCGTCGACAGCGCGGCGATTGAAGACGCCGCAGAAAAAGCCCAGGCGCTGGATTTTATTCGCCAACAGCCCGGCGGTTTCGACGCCATTGTCGGTGAGGACGGCACCCGTTTGTCCGGGGGCCAACGTCAGCGTATTGCCATTGCCCGGGCATTGTTAAAAGACGCGCCGATACTAGTGCTGGATGAGGCCACGTCGGCTTTAGATACCGAGTCGGAACGCAATATTCAGGGCGCGCTGGAGGCGGTTATGGCGGGCCGCACCACCATTGTTATAGCCCACCGCCTGTCGACGGTGGAAAAAGCAGACCGCATCGTGGTCATGGATCAAGGTGTTATTGTCGAGCAGGGCAGCCACAGCGAGCTGATGGCACTGGCGGGTCAATACGCCAAGCTGTACGCTATGCAGTTTGCCGAGGAGGATCTGGGTAGCTGAAATCAGCTCTGTTGGTAGGCAGTCAATACTGTCGCGGGGTCGCCCTGATCACGGACTAGGCCGTTTTCGATCCACACCACCCGGTTGCACAATTTTGCCATGACCGGGGCGGCGTGGGACACCAGAATCACAGTGCGATCCGATTGAATCATCGCCTCCATAGTAGCGGTGGCTTTTTCCTTAAATTTCTCGTCCCCCACTCCCAGTACTTCGTCTACCAGCAGTACTTCCGGTGACAGGTGGGTGGCGGTGGCAAAACCTAGCCTGGCACGCATGCCGGTGGAATAGGTTTTTAGCGGCTGGTAAAAGAACTCGCCCAGCTCGCTATAGCGCTCAATATTATCCAGCTCGGTGTAGATGCGGGCCTTGTCGTAGCCCAGCAACATACCGCTGATAATGGCATTGTCGCGGCCGCATAAGTTCAGGTCAAAGCCGGCCTGCAGCGTTAGCAGCGAGGTCTTGCGGGCGTGATTTTCGATGCTGCCGGTATCCGGCATGTAGATGCCCGACAACAATTTTAACAGCGTCGATTTGCCGACGCCGTTGCGCCCGATAATGCCGACGGTTTCTCCGCGCATGACATCAAAAGAGATATCTTTTAGCGCCGGGTAGTAATCGTGGCGAAAAAACGACTTCTTTTTGCGATAGGACAGACCGACATTTTTAACTGAAATAATGAGTTCGCTGGACACCGGCTACTCCTGTACTAATCGGGCGATGGTGTACTCGTGGCGCCGGTACAGCGAGAGAGTCAGCAACCACAACAGTGCCGAGCCCAGCAAAATCTTACCCAGGTACAGCCAGTCCGGCCAGTGATTGTGCAGCAGCGTCTCCCGGTACTGATGAATCAGGCCCACCATCGGATTGAGAAAAAACAGGTCCTGGTATTGCGGGGAGATAGTCTCGATACTGAAAAAGATACCGCTGCAAAAAAACGTAAACTGCAACAACGTAGGAATAACAAAGTTCAAGTCGCGGATAAAGGCTACCAGCACTGCCAGCAGACATACCAGCGGAATCATAAACAACAATTGCACCAGCATGACCAGCACGCTAGCGAGCCAGTGGGCGCTGGCACTAAAACCCGACAGTAGTAAAAATACCAGCAGTATCGAAAACACCATAAGCTGCTTGACGCTGCATTGGGTAACAAAAACCAACGGAAAAAATAGCTTAGGTATAAACAACTGCCCCATAAGATGTTGGCCGCCGACCAAGCTCATCGAGCCCTGGTTGACCACCTTCGCAAACCACAGCCAAGGTACCAGTCCGGTCAGCAAGAAAAAGACAAAATCCGGTCCGCCGCGATTGAGCAGTAACTCGAAGACCAGGTAGTAACACAGCATGTGAATAACTGGCTCGATTACCCACCAGCAATAGCTGAGGTAGTTAATGGCCGCCTCGGACTTGAGATTGAGTTTGGACTTTTCCCAAATAACGGCGAGTAGTTGATGTGATTCCATGGTGGCATGTAGTCGGTTGGTGGTTAGTTGCTTCGTCATTGAATCTCGGGCCAAGGTCGGCGCCATTTTTGCGCGGCCAACCATAGCAGAAATAGCGGCTGCGCTCCACCAAACCAGCGAAGCTAACAACAGTAATGACCGCAGTCCCCGGCGGTGATTCGTGCAGCGATAGAGCGCTTGGCGCAATATCAGGATCGGGGCTTGTGGCTAGGGCCCCCGCTATGGCTTAATTCGTCTCTCAGCAAGGACGTAATCGGGCGTACAACATTTGAAAATACTCATTACCGGGGCCGGGGGCTTTATTGGCCGCCACCTGGTCGCACATTTAACGCACACGGCTGCCGATTATCAATTGCTGGCTATCGCGCGCAGGCCCCTAGCTGGAGCTCAGGTGATTGCCGATCTGACGCAGTTTGAAGCCTGGCCGACCCTCTTTGCGGGGGTCGATGTAGTGGTACATCTGGCGGCGAGGGTGCACCAGGGTAATTTTAACGAGCTGGAGGCTTTCGAACAGGACAATAGCACGCTGGTGGCGACAATGGCCGAGGCCGCAGTGGCCGCGGGAGTGAGTCGCTTTATTTTACTCAGCTCGATTAAGGCCGCGGCCTATGCCGATAGCGCTGTCACCTCCGGCGCCTCGGTAGACGCCTACGGGCAGTCGAAGGCGGCGGCGGAGCGGCTGCTATTTTCCCAGGCCCGGGCGACAGCGATGGAGGTGGTGGTGATTAGGCCACCGCTGGTCTACGGCCCTGGGGTCAAGGCTAATTTTTTCCGGCTAATGCAACTAGCGCGGCTGCCTGTGCCACTGCCGCTGCGTGGGATCGACAACCGCCGGGATATGCTTTCGGTGTTTAATCTGGTTGACTTAATTGGCCGCTGTATCGATCACCCCGGCGCGGCCAACCGTCTGTTTTGTGTTTCCGACGGCACCCCCTATTCACTGCCCCAGGTAGTGGCGGCGATAAGACAGGCTCAGGGACGTCCCCCGGGGCTATTTTCGCTGCCGCAGTCGCTGATGCGGGCAGCGCTGATAGTACTGGGCAGGGGTGCTATGGCTGAGTCACTGTTTGCGGATCTGTGTGCCGATAGTGGCGAGTGTTACCGGCAGTTGCAGTGGCAGCCTCCCTTTACTCTGCAGCAGACGCTGCGGACCATGCTTGAGTCTGATCGCGATGTCGAATAATAGTCAGCTGCTGCTGCTCAGCTTGTTGGCAGCCATTGTATTGACGGGGCTTTACCGTCTGTTGGCGCTGCGCTACGCCTGGTTAGCGCGCCCGGACAGTCGCAGCGCACACCGCCTCGCTACTCCCCGCAGTGGCGGTATTGTTATCCTATTGCTAGCAGTGCTGTATATCGGCTACCAGAGTGTTACTGGTGCTATCAGTTATGCGCAGTGTCTAGTGCTGTTGCTGCCTGCGATAATTGGCTTGATTGGCTTCGTTGATGATGCGCGCTCGCTGTCACCGGGGCTGCGTTTTGTGCTCTATGGGCTGTCGATAGGATTAATGGTGCTGGCATTTGTGCCGCTGGCACCGCTCACAATGGGGCGCTTTAGTGTTCACGCTGCTTGCCTACTGGTGCCGCTTTACATAATAGCGATCTGCTGGTGGGTCAATCTGTTTAATTTTATGGACGGAATAAATGGCATTGCCGCCACTCAGTTTTTGTTTGTCATGGTCGCTGCGCTGTTGCTACAGCCCTTGGAAAATTCACCGCAACTGGGGCTGGTGCTGGTGTTGTGTGCTGCCACCGCGGGTTTTGGGTGTTGGAATATGCCCAGTGGTAGCGTGTTTTTAGGCGATGCGGGCAGTACCTTTCTGGCGGCGAGTCTGGCTTGGTCGGCGCTGCATACCATCGAGCAAGGCAGCGCCTCGCCCTGGCTGTGGCTAATTTTGAGTGCCAGTTTTGTCGCCGATGCCAGTTACACCTTAGTGATCAGAATGATCAGCGGTCAGCGCTGGACCCAGCCCCATGCTAGCCACGGCTATCAGATCCTGGCCCGTCGCTGGGGTTCTCACCCGCCGGTGGTGCTGGCTGTGGCACTGGTTAACATACTGTGGCTGCTGCCCCTGGCCTGGCTGGCCAATCACTATCGCGACTATGAGCTAGTGTTCACTGCTGTCGCCTATACGCCGCTGATTGCTGTTGTGGGACGGTTGGGTGCAGGGCGGTCGCGGCAGTGAGTCGCGGCCAGTTGCGGTGGTTTTTATAACCTAAATCAGGCATTATTAGCCTGTTATCCAAATACTGACTATAACTTGTAGTTAGCAACTTTCGAACATAGGCAAACAGCCATAGTTCCTCCCCGCCAACGTGAACACCTAGCTGGTTGAATCATTGGACGAATGCAACGAGATGGACGCGATGGGCACAGCACAGCAATCTCCCCGCGGCGGCAGCCGATGATCAGGCAGTTGTTACCTGCGCCCCTGCGCCAGCTATTGCTATTACCTCGCTCTTGGAAACAGGCGGCACTGTTAGTGCTGGATATGGGTATTATTCCCTTTTCGATCTGGCTGGCGGTGGTTATCCGCTGGGGTGGCGTCGATTATGCGATCGGCGCTGCCGACTTATTGGCAGCCGTCATTACCATGTTTTTTAGCGCCGCGATCTTTTTGCGTATTGGACTGTATCGGGCCATTATTCGATTTATGGGCCAACAGGCGATTACCACGGTAATTAAGGGGGTGACGCTGTCCGCCATTATTCTGGCAATCGCGGCGTTTTTAACCCGCAGCAATATCCCCCGCTCCACCCCCTTTGTCTACTGGGCCGCGGCACTGATCATGATTGGCGGCGCGCGGCTGGCGATGCGGACATTCTACCACGGTATTTTGAATCGCAGCGGCGATAAAATTGCCATCTATGGCGCCGGCTCCTCCGGCCGGCAACTGCTCAGCGCACTGCTGCCGACGGGGAAATACTGCCCGGTGGTCTTTGTCGATGACAGCGAGGTTCATGTCGGCAGTGTTATCAATGGGGTCTCGGTATACGCCTCCAGCCAACTGCCAGATCTTATCGATGAGTTTTCTATCTCCTATGTATTTTTGGCGATGCCCTCGGTGGATCATACGCGGCGCAAAAAAATTATCGACGAACTGGAGGATATGCCGGTGCACGTTAAGTCGGTACCGGAGTTTTACGATTTGATGGCTGGAATTGCCAATGTCGGCCAGCTGCAGGATATTGAGCTGGCGGACTTGCTTGGTCGGGACGCGATCCCCGCAGATCCGGCATTAATCGATCAGTGCCTGCTAAATAAGGTGGTTATGGTGACCGGCGCAGGAGGTTCCATAGGCTCGGAACTGTGCCGTCAGATCGTGCGCTGCCAGCCCAGCGAATTAATCCTGTTCGATATCAGCGAGCATGCGTTATACCAGATTTGCAGAGAGCTGGAACGATTGAAAACCCAGGCGAGCTTCGCCGTTAAAATTATTCCGCTGCTGGGTTCGGTGCAAAATGAGCGGCGCCTGCAGGCAGTTTTTACTGAGTTTGCGGTGAAGACGGTGTACCACGCCGCTGCTTACAAACACGTGCCGATGGTCGAATACAACGTAGTTGAGGGCGTGTCCAATAATGTGTTTGGTACCCTGGCGGCGGGTCGCGCCGCGGTGGCGGCGGGGGTAGAAAATTTTGTGCTGATCTCCACCGATAAGGCGGTGCGCCCTACCAACGTGATGGGGGCCTCCAAACGTATGGCGGAGTTGATACTGCAGGCCATGGCGCAGAAGTACGACGACACCCGTTTTTGTATGGTCCGCTTTGGCAATGTACTCGGTTCCAGTGGTTCGGTAGTGCCACTGTTTCGTCAGCAGATTCAAAATGGCGGCCCGGTGACAGTTACTCACAAAGACATTATTCGCTACTTTATGACCATGGAAGAGGCGGCGCAACTAGTACTGCAGGCCAGCTCCATGGGCGGAGGAGGAGATGTTTTTGTACTCGACATGGGTGAGCCGGTAAAAATCGAAGCGCTGGCACGCAGGCTGATCAAGTTGATGGGCTGTGAGTTAAAGGATGAGAGCCACCCCAAAGGCGATATCGAAATACACTTTACCGGTCTGCGCCCCGGCGAAAAACTCTACGAAGAGCTGTTGTTGGGTGACAATGTGACCGGTACCGGCCATCCCAAAATCATGCGCGCCGAAGAGCAGCGTCTCAGTGAAGAGGAGGTCGACAAATTTACCGAAGAGTTGCAGCGGGCCTGTGAACAGCACGACTGCGACGCCATTCAGAGTATCCTGCTCAACGTGGTGGACGGTTTTGACGCCAAAGACGGCATCTCCGATGCTTTCTGGCTGCGCCAGTTGGACAATGGCGGCGGTGCCATTGAGCGGGAATCGGACGGCAAGGTCATCACCGGTCATTTCAAACAGTCCTAAACCCCTAGACTTTAGGTTTTGTTACACTATGGTATCTGGTTTTTAGTGGCGCTTATCAGTAAAATGCCCGCCATCAATTCATATGGTCTATCGGGGTTTTTTCATTTGCGCAAGATATTATCATCACCGCTGTCGGCGCGGTCTATAGCCTGTGGCCCGGGTGTTGCGCTGCAATACCCTGTACCGGCAGTACGACGGTGAGCGCAACCGCTACCCAGGGCGAGCCCTTGAGCATTTGCCTGTTGGGCTATCGCAGCGCCCCCTATGGTGGCGGCCAAGGTATTTATCTTAAATATTTGAGTAAAGCGCTGGTGGAGGCGGGCCACCGAGTCGATGTTATTTCGGGACAGCCCTACCCCCACCTTGATGCTCGGGTGAGCCTGATTAAAATGCCCGGGATGAATTTGTTTGAGACCGGTCTGGGCTCTATTCGCCTTCATCATCTGCGCTCCTGGACCAATGTTTTGGAGTGGGTGGGCAAGTTGACTGGGGCCTTTGCCGAACCCTATTGTTTTGGTCGGCGGGTGTTGAAGCACTTGCGCAAACACGGTAGACACTACGATATCGTCCATGATAATCAATGCCTTAGTTGGGGTATGTGGCGGCTTCAGCAAGCGGGTTTCCCGCTGATAACCACCATCCATCACCCGATTACCAGCGATCTGGAAATCGCCCTCAATGCTGCGAACCACTGGCAAGAACGCTTGTTAATACGACGCTGGCACTCCTTCTTGACGATGCAGAAACGTGTGGCTCAGCGCCTGCGCCATATTGTCACCGTTTCGGAGCGCTCGCGACGGGATATTGGTATAGCCTTCGAACTCGATGCTGATGCTATCAGTCTGGTCTACAACGGTATCGATACTGAAACGTTTCGACCCCAGCCGTTGATAACACCGATCCCCTTTCGAATTATGGCCACTGCCTCTGCCGATGCCCCGCTCAAGGGTGTGCGCTATCTGCTGCAGGCGGTGGCGCAGCTGCGCGACCAATTCCCCAAGCTGGAATTGCTGATGGTCGGCCGGCCTCAGCCCGGTGGCGACACTGAACAACTGATAGCCAAACTGGGCATTGCCGACTGTATTCGTATTGTTAGTGGCATCAGCACCGAGCAGTTGGTGACTCACTATGCTGAGGCTCAGGTGGTGGTGGTGCCCTCGCTGTACGAGGGCTTTGGCCTGCCCGCGGGGGAGGCCATGGCCTGCGGTGTTGCGGTGGTTTCCACCAACGGCGGCGCGCTGCCAGAGGTGGTGGGTGATGCCGGGGTACAGGTGCCGGTGGAAGATAGCGATGCCATCGTCGCCGCGGTAGCATCGCTGTTGTTAAACCCGCAGCAGCGTGCACAATTGGCCGACGCCGGTCGCGCCCGAATATTAGAGCACTTTTGCTGGCGCCGGGCCGCCAGCCAAATGACCGACTACTACCGAAAGACACTGGCGAGCTGAGGCTTGCCAGCTATTTCATTCAGGAGCAAATGCAGTAATGCAGACCGTAAATTTTGAGTACCTGCCTCTACGGCCAGGGGATGTGGTACTGGACCTAGGTTGCGGTGAGGGCCGCCACGTGCTCGCCGCCTACCTGGAGCAGGACGTGCACGCGGTGGGGGTGGACTTGAGTCTGGCAGATCTACAGACCAGCCGGGAAAAATTCGAGGCTTATGGTGGGCCGCCACAGCCGCGCCGAAGTTTTGGTTTGTCCGCAGCCAATGCCCTGCAGCTGCCTTTCGCCGACCATAGCTTCGATCGTGTCATCTGTTCCGAGGTGTTGGAGCATATCCCCGATTATGAAGGCGCGCTGTTGGAGATAGCTCGTATTCTCAAACCCGGTGGCCTGTTCTGTGCCAGCGTGCCCCGGGCTTGGCCAGAAAAAATATGTTGGTATTTTAGCGCCGCCTACCACCAAGTCGAGGGTGGTCATCTGCGCATCTTCGAGAGCAGTGAGCTGCGTGGTGACATAGAGGGTCAGGGCTTTCGTTTTTTGCACCGCCACTGGGCCCACGCTCTGCACTCGCCCTATTGGTGGATGAAATGTATCGCCTGGGACAACCAGGATCAGAATTGGTTGATCAAACAGTACCACCGTTTTCTGGTCTGGGACCTAATGGATAGGCCCTGGTTGACCCGGGCTTTGGAAGCTGTGCTCAATCCGATAATGGGCAAGAGTGTAGTGCTATATTTTCGCAAAGAGGCGACACAATGAGTGGGATATTTCTTTCCAAGGGTATGTACCCGGTGGACTTTTTTCAGCCCACGGTAGACTTTATCGCTGGCTGCCAGCAACCCGATGGTTCGATCCCCTGGTTTGAGGGCAGTTATGCCGACCCCTGGGACCATGTCGAGGCAGCGATGGCGTTGTCGATCGGCGGAGAATGGGCGGCGGCTGAGCGGGCCTATCTGTGGTTGCGGGATACTCAGCTTGAAGACGGCAGCTGGTGGGCGGCCTACAAAAACGGTGATATCGACAATGGCGAGCGGCGGGAGACCAATTTTGTCGCCTATATCGCGACTGGCGTGTGGCACCATTATTTAGTCAGTGCCGATCGCGCGTTCTTACAAGCGCTGTGGCCGACGATGAGTACAGCGATTGAGTTTGTGCTGAAGCTACAATCTGATCACGGTGAAATACAGTGGGCGGTGGGGGCCGACGGCGAGGTCAAAGAGGACGCTCTAGTCACTGGTTGTAGCTCGATCTACAAGAGTCTGGAGTGTGCCTGTAATATTGCTGTGACCCTAGGATACGATAACAGTCGCTGGCTGGACTGTCGCCGACGGCTGGGTGAGGCGTTGCGGGAGAAACCAGAGCGTTTCGATCGCACCTGGGACAGCAAGGAGCGCTACTCGATGGATTGGTTCTACCCGGTGTTGACTGGGGTGTTGAGCAAGAGTCAGGCGCAGGCGCGGCTGACGGCGGGCTGGGACACCTTTGTTGAAGATCAATTGGGCTGTCGCTGCGTCTCCGACGAACCCTGGGTAACTGTCGCCGAATCCTGTGAATTGGTAATGGCGCTGTTGGCGGCGGGCGATCATGCCCGAGCCGTCACACTGTACAGTTGGCTGCAGCAGTGGCGCTTGAACGACGGTTCTTATTGGACAGGGTACCAATTTGTACAGGATGTCTTGTGGCCAGACGAGAAGCCTACTTGGACTGCCGGTGCAATCTTGTTGGCGGCGGACGCGATTACCGCCCACACTGGCGCTGCGACGCTGTTTACGTCAGTTGAGTTATTAGCCGCACCAGCGGCGCTTGCAGACAAGCACAAACGGGTAGAGCGCGGCGATTAAATACGCCGCAGCAAGCCCAGAGTATTGACCACCTCAATACTATCAAATAGGCCAGAGGCCAGCGCCAGCCGGTAAATGGTAATCGGCGCCTGGCCACCTTCAGCGGGGTCGGGGAACAAATCGTGAATAGCTAACACGCCACCGGGAATAATGTGGCTGGCCCAGCTGCGATAGTCAGCCAGCGCCGCCTCCATGCTGTGGCCACCGTCGATAAACACCATAGACAGTGGCGTGGCCCAGCCTCTAGCCGCCAAGCTTGAACTGGCGACCACTGGAATAACAGTGTCCTCCAGCTCGGCGGCGCGCATATTGCCGCGAAATTCGCGAAAAGTGTCCATCAAGCCGGCACTGGCATCAAACAGTTGCGCGTCGTGGTACTGCTCACCCAACTGGTGCTCCTCGGAGCCCCGGTGATGATCTAAGGCGTACAATACGCCGCCGCTGCGTTTGCAGGCGGTGCCGATATAGACCGTTGATTTGCCACAATAGCTGCCCACCTCCAATACTGGTGCTCGTTTGGCCATCGCCAGGGCCTGTTGATACAGCGCCAGAGCCTCATCATTAGCGAGAAAACCCTTTACTTGTTCAATATCGAGGGGAAGATCAATTGTCATCTGTTACCTGCCTGTGAGTCGCTATCAATAGTTGTCGCCATCGAGCGCTGGCGGCGGCGCTATTCTAGCGAGTGCCGTCGCCGCAATCAAACGTGCTAGCTGAGTTATGCTATCATTCGGCCTTTAATATTTATAAGGATTGTTGTTGTTCCATGAAATTATCCATGCCTCGTTTTGATAAGTCTCAGATTCTGGTAGTCGGTGATGTGATGGTGGATCGCTACTGGCACGGCGCTGCCTCCCGCATATCGCCGGAGGCACCGGTACCGGTGGTGAAGGTCGAGCAGTTGGAAGACCGTCCCGGTGGCGCCGCCAATGTCGCGCTCAATATCGCAGCTCTGGGCGCCGGTGCCAACCTCTGCGGTCTGGTGGGGGAGGATGAGGCGGCACAGTCGCTGGCAGCCTCGCTGGCAGCAGCCAATATTCGCTGTAATTTTCAGTCCCTGTCA
>Ga0105356_10002501_pt1 | contig 18313 bp, 21 predicted proteins | sample GOMGulsemesocosm_3_FD_83502 | JGI IMG/M metagenome (GOLD analysis project Ga0105356, IMG submission 83502) | Methane-oxidizing microbial communities from mesocosms in the Gulf of Mexico - GOM9D Gulf of Mexico | ecosystem: Environmental > Aquatic > Marine > Cold seeps | place: Gulf of Mexico...
AAACCCTATTTTATTTGATATATCTTAGAAATTAATTAGTTGTAATAATTATTTGCTGAAGCGTCGCAAATACAAATAATTCAATAGAAAGCTTACTGAAATACTTACGGCCATAATAGCAAAAGTATGCACTCCTAAAGGAGGTGTGTAATTAACTATTGCTAAGCCAACTCCTAATCCCAATAAAACTAAAAACCATTTGATACTTGCATGTTTAATACTATCAGGATCTTTTTGAAGGATGGATGCTACCACATTTTCTGAGATGCCTTTATCCAGCATTTTATTTTTCAATTTATGATCCAAAATATGTTTTAGAAATATTAAAATAAAAGCCATGGACATTATAATAATAAGAATAATTACACCAACTTTAAACACGTCTGGATCTATGTGTGATGTTTGATTGATAAATATTGATTTCATATTTTTTATTTATTGTTATATTAGATTAGACCGAAGTCAAATAATAATGTTGCAGTTACTTAAGAAAAATTAATAATATTTATCTTTTTATTATACGATCTTATCATATCTATACTGAATAGCCCTGAAACAAAAACTCCAAGAGCAATTATAAAGTAGGTGCTAATATTCTTAATTTCAATCAAATTGATCAGATTACTTTTAAAGCCATACAGCATTAGAACTAAAACTCCGATACCTATAATAATTGAAAGACTGAGGGTATAATCTTTAGATGGTTTCTGTGTTATTGGAGCCGGTAACTTTTCCATGACAAGATCTGCCAAATTAAATGCAAGTTCCGGTTCTGCTTGTACCTTTATTTCTTTAGAAAGCAATTGGTAGTTCTCAGAGACATTTTTGCATTGTTTACAAGAATTGATATGCTCAATAATTATATCTCCACAGTTTACAAAATCGAAAGTATACTGCTGAATATCGTTATCATTTAAATGTACCGTTTTCATATTTTGGATTTTTGTATTGAATGTTTCATAAATCTTCCTTTTTATAATGAACTAACAAATTCATTCTCAGCTTTTTCCTCGCCCTAAATAAATAGTTTTTTAAGGTCCCTTCTGGTAAATTGGTAATCTTTGAAATTTCTCCATAGCTTAATTCTTCTTTATGAAACAGCGTAATGATTGTTTTATAAATAGGAGATAGTTTTTCAATCTCTATCTCTAGAATCTGAGACCTTTCTTTGTTAAAAATATAAGACTCTGATGGATTAGTATCGTTACCAACAAGGTCATTACCTATAATTTCCCATGGATCCATAGCATCATTATCGTTAATATCCTGAATTGGAAGTTTCTTCTTTTCTAGATAATTTAAACAGGTATTATATGTAATACTACCAATCCAAGTAGACAATTTAGAATTATATTTAAATTTCGAAAGATTGCTATAAACTTTCAAATAAACTTCTTGAGCCAAATCTTCTCTATCCTCAGTATTTCTAATCATTCTATAAATAATTTGAATAACTAAGCCCTGAGTATTCTCAATAATAGTTTTAAAGGCAGATGAGTTTCCACCTAATACCTTTGTAATCAAATTTCTATCTAATTCTTGGTTCTTTTTCATTTAGCCTAATACAAGATTAGACCCCTTTGGGGAGAAAATGTTGCAGATTCCAGTGTTTTTTTATTCTTTTTTTAATTCACTTTTAATTTCCTGAGACAAAGCGATAACCAACCCCACTAATGCTCACTATGTGTTTGGGCCTGGAAGGAATTTTTTCAATTTTTTTTCTGATTTCCAGAATAAAGGTATCGACAGTTCTGGTAGAAGGATTCTTTTTATACCCCCAAATATTATTTAAAAGTTCATGACGGTGGATAACCTCCCCTGCTCTATTTATAAAATATTCCAATATAGCAAACTCCGTTCTAGTAAACTTAATTTCTTTTCCATTTACAAAGGCCTCCATTTTTTCGAAGTCCACATTAACATTTCCAAAAGCAAAGTATTTTTGGGTTACATTTTCAGGATAAACTCTTCTAAATATTGCTCTTATTCGTGCTAATAACTCCGATAAACTAAATGGTTTTGTTATATAATCATCAGCACCATAATCCAATCCTGAAATTTTATCCAAATCAGAATTTTTTGCAGAAAGCATAATAATTGGCAATCCGAATTTCTCTTTTTTAATTATTTTACATATGTCAATCCCATTCATTCCGGGTAGCATGATATCCAAAACCAAAAGATCAATAGTGTTTTCTTTTGCCAATTTTAATCCTTCAATACCATTTAATGCGGTTGAAATTTTATATCCGGTATCTTCCAAAATATCCTGCAATCCAAAAAGGATACTTTGATCATCTTCTACTATTAGAATATGTTTTCTTTTTTCCATAATGATGCTTTTACAATGTATTTAACACAATTGTGAACTTGCTTCCTTTACCCAAACGACTTTCAACTAGTATTTTTCCATTTTGTTTTTCAACAATAGCCTTTGAGACTGTTAATCCCAACCCAGTCCCACTAATAGTTTCATTTTCATTAGAATTAACTCTATAAAATTTCTCAAAAATAAGGGCCAGTTTATCTTTTGGTATACCTATCCCAAAATCCTTAACTTCAATATAAATATTAGAACCTTTCGTAAACATAGTAACTTCTAATTTTCTTTGGGTAGATGAATATTTGACGGCATTACTAATTAAGTTTGAAATCACTTGTTTTATTCCTTCAGAATCCACCAAGGCGAAAACATTTTCTTCTATATTTAAGTTCAGTTTAAAATTATTTATTTCCAAAAAATAGTTCATATCTTTTAAAGATGTATTCACTATTTCAGTCAGATTTAAAGGCTCTAATTTAAAGGATAATTTATTGCTCTCAGTCCTTGAAAATTCAAGAATATTATTAATCATTCGCTTTAATTTCACACTTTCCTCAATAATAATATTTGTATACTTTTTTTGTTTAGCATCCAATGTATCTTGCTTCATCTGTAAGGCTTCTGCAAACATAAAAATTGAAGTTAATGGCGTTTTCAATTCGTGAGTAACATTAGATATAAAGTCAGCTCTTAATTTATTAATACGTTTTTCTCGATGTAAATCTTGCTTTAAAAGATATAATCCAAATACCATGATTCCGAGAAATATAATGAGACCAATACTATAAATGATTTTTCGTTTAAACACCATTTCATTTATCACCTCCTTCTTTTTTAAAGACACCTTAACCAAACTATCTTCAAAATGAGAGGAAAATTCATTATGAGAAATTAGATCTGTTGTTGTTAAGAAATTAGCCTCTGTTTTTTCAACCAAGTTAAGGGCATATTCAAATTTTGTGGGATGCTTTAAACCTCTTTCAATCACTGAAGAAAACAACTCTTTTAAACCAATTACAAAACCCATCGCTTTTCTAGGTTCTTTAAAAAACAACATCAATTCATTAGAGTCACCAGAAACCGGTTTAAGGATTATAAAATCAGTGTTTTTAGCTTGGGAAGAATTGCTGACTTTTTCCTTTACCAGATCTTCAATCGGCGTTTTATAATTATTTATAAAGCGCAAGGTTTTCCTATTCAATGCAATCAATGCTTTTAATTGTTCATTATTGGCTGTATTTTGAAAGCTGTCTTGCTTAATTAATATGTCCCCTAATAATTCTTCGCTGCTTTCATTCAAAGGAATACTTCCATCGGCTAATCCACTTAAAAATGATAAGAGTAAAATTTGAAGGGACGTATCATTTGAAACCTTCCTAATTTTTAATAATTTAATTATCGCAAAATAAACATAAGGAAATCCTGAAGCATTGGTCGTATTCTTAAATTTTGAAAGGATAGTTTGATACACTTCAAATGCTTTATTTGGCCTATTCATTTTTACATATAGTCGTGCAACAGCATTATAAACATGTGCTGAATCAGATGTTGTCAATGCGACCGTTAAAGTTTCCAAATAAAATGCCTCAGCCCTTTTAAAATTTTTGACTACAAATTCATTGTTTACTGCCAAACGCAGCTTTTCTAAGTATTGTTTTGACAATTTTAATGACGTTACTGGCTCGCTATCATTAATAAAATAAGGCCTGATAAAAGCGCCATTGTGATCAAGGACTACATAATTGATAAGCCCTTGGCTGTTGGCAATTGCTTTGAAGTTATTTTTATGTTGAAGGCTATCATTTTGGAAATAATCAGACAACTTTAAAGTCAGTGATTCGAAGTTATTTTGAAAGTCTATTGCAAATTATTGATGACTTTAGCTTGCTCTTCTGATACTTTTTTTTCGAGTAATTCTCTATAGTTTGAAATATTGGTAATACTGAGATAGGTCAGGATACTCCCCGATACAATCACGGTGAGAATAAAAATAACGAACAGTTTAGACCCTTTTACCGAAAATTTCAACACCATGTATTATCATAAAGTATTACATACCACTAATTTACAACTAATTACTTTTATCAATCTTTAAAAAGACCTTCTAATTTCCACATTTCAATATTTTGCACCCCTAATTGAATTGCCATGCTTCCACTATGCAGATTAATATCAATTTCTCTAATCTCCCCATCAGCAAAACTATTTTCCATATTATATACAAGTTCAGTTTTCCCGCCTTTAATAGAGACACGCTGGATAGTACCGCTTTGAGAATCTCCTACTCTAAAATAAAAATGAGTATTTTCTAAGTTCCATCCAATTAAAAGGATTGTATTTGAATCGTCAGTCTCAGCTATTTTTTTGGATACTCCATCGGTTACATCTACGATATAAGCTTCCTTATAATTCTCATAATAGTTGAAGGCAATCAAGGATAAATCATTAGAAATTTTAAAATTAGAAATCTCCACAGGACTGGTATAGATCACAGTCTCCTTCCGGGAATCAATATCTAGTTTTAGAATATTCTTTCTATCCGAATTTAGATAATAAATGCTTTTTCCATCTATTGAAAATGTATGATCTGTACCTGTAGAAGGAATATCTGTAAACGTTTTGTAATCTGCCATTTCCAAAACTGCTTGAGATGTTTCCAATTCCAGATTGTAGATAAACACTCCAGCATGTAAGGCCCCATTGACCTTTTTCCGACCTTGAATCATTATTTTAGAGCCATCTGGCGACCATTTTGGTTTTGGGTAATAAAAATACAATTGCGCCAAGGTATACAATCGTAGAGGGGTCTCTTTAAGCTCATCTGTTTGCCTATCATATATTACTAAGGTAAATGGACGCCCTATTATACCATCATCTTTAAATAATTCCCATTTCACAAAGGCAACATAACGTTGATCGGGACTAATGACTGGATTGGTATTTTCCTTTACAATTAATTTAGAAATTCTTTTTGTTGAATTTAAAACAGGTTGACCCGACATATCACCGTTTAACACATAGATATCCGACCTAGAACTCATCGTTTCATAATACAAGGCCTGATCTTTAGTAATGCCTAATATCGTTGTTTTACCTCCACGTTTACCCAGATTCGATTTAACCAATTCAGGAACTTCAATAGTTTTCCCTTTCTTTATTCCAACTTTCCAAAGATCATTGGTTCCATGGCGATCACTTATAAAGAGAATATACTTGCCATCTGGAGACCATATGGGTTCTAAATCATTTGCAGTATTACTAGTAATTTTATGATCTGCCAGTCCATCCAATGACATTATATAAATATCCATATCTCGACTTCCTTCTGATTGTTGCATATCATGCACAATAAATTTAGAATCAGGAGAAAAATTTGCTTTACGTCCATATTTCTTAGTGCTTTTTAAAACCCTTCTGCTCTTGTCTTTTAAAGAGAATAGTATCACTTCATTCCCCCCTTGTATACTTTCATTAACACATAAAATATATTTTCCATCAGGAGACCATGCTATGGGATAAAGTGCATCTTTTCCTTTCGCTATAACTTTATCATTGGTGCCATCTGCATTAGCAATATGAAATTCGCAGCCCTCCAAATTAGCATCATACCAAAAATATGTAAATTGTTTTCCATCAGGAGACCAAATAGGATTATCTGGGAACTTTACAGGGGCATTCCAAGTTCCAACCTTTGAGACAATCTGGCTCTTTTTAGTCTCTATGTTTTTTATATTTATGGCGGGTTGGCCGTTTTCGTTAGACCAATCCACATGCAATAAAAAACGGCCATTGGGTGAAATAACTCCTCCGTCTCCTTGAGCAAAGAGCATCTTAGTCGCTACGATACCTTCGTTATTGATATTTCGTTGAATTAAGCCTTTTAAATTTTCCTTCCCAAGAGCAACGATATTAGTTTGATCGGCGTATTCAGTAATTAATTTTTGATAAGCTCGAATCGCCTTTTGGTTTCCTAATTTTTCATAACAAATACCCAATTGCAATAGGGCTTTTGCTCTTAATGTTCTATTAACTTCAACATCATTAACCATGGCGTCGTATATTGCAATCGCTTCGGTTAAATTACCTTCTCCCTGTTCCTGAATCATTCCTTTTTGGAACATTTTTTGACCATTTTGACTGTGTAAAGGCACATGTTGAAAACACAATAATCCAAAAACCAAAAGACCAAAATGTAGATTTTTCATTTTATTTGTTTTTAATTAATACTTTTTATGAAATCATGTATTGATTTAAGCCAAAATTACGTGCTCAATTCAGATTTATTGTCAAAATAATGTCAAGTTATAAAAAAATTTAATGGTGTTTGTTTCTAAAAATAATAGAAACTAAATCAGACATTCCCCATGGGCCAACTACATTCTAAATAACATGTTGAAATTATTAGAAGATAATTATCTCTGTTCTCAATCCCTCTTAAATAGAATTAATTTTACTTAAAATTATTAAATATCTTTATAAAAAAAATGAATATGGAGAAAACGGTTTCAGAAGCTATTGCTTACAGGCGCTCAGTAAGAGTTTTTAAAGACATTACATTGGATACGGAAAAGGTGAAGCACTGTCTTGAAAATGCAACATTAGCTCCTACCAGTAGTAACCTTCAACTCTGGGAGTTTTATCATATCACCGATAGTAAGGTTATAAAACAGTTAACAGTAGCTTGCTTTAATCAAAATGCTGCAAAAACAGCGCAACAACTGGTTGTTGTAGTGACCCGGAAAGATTTATGGAAAACACGGGCAAAAGCAAATTTAAACTTCTTAAACAAAACTTTCGATACCCCAAATTTGGAAAAACATCTTGTAAAACGAAAAGCTATTGCTACTAATTATTATAAAAAATTAATTCCGACTATCTATAGTGACTTTTTTGGGATATTCGGTTTTCTCAAATATTTTGTATTTCAAATTATTGGTGTATTCAGGCCTATCTACCGTCAAGTTAGACGTAGTGACATGCGTATAGTAGCACATAAAACAGCGGGGCTCGCCGCACAGAATTTCATGCTAAGTATGGCTGCAAAAGGTTATGACACCTGTCCTATGGAAGGTAGTGATACGCTCAGGGTAAAACGCATTTTAAAACTTCCAAGAGGTGCCGAAATTAATATGATTATTGGTTGTGGAATTAGAGGAGATAAAGGGGTATACGGTCCTCGATTCAGGGTGCCTTTTGAAGCCGTCTACCACAATATATAAAAAAATCCAAATTTTAATTTTCCAGAGTCCTCTTTTTTGCTGATTTTTTATTAAAATTTTCAATTTCAATCTTCTATATTTACGGCTTAAATAAAATTTTATGACCTTATTACTTATGGCTGCCGGAAGTGGTAGTCGCTACGGAAAGCTAAAACAATTTGATGATCTTGGGCCTGCTCAGGAATTCCTATTGGAGTTTAGCATACATGATGCATTGCATTATGGATTTGATCATATTGTATTGGTCACAAAAGCTCAAAATAAAGAGTTTTTATACGAGTATCTTTCTAAAAGATTACCAACAACCATAAAATTAGATGTTGTTGTTCAAGATATAAATGACCTCCCGTCAAATGTTTCAATTGACACCTCTGAACGAGTAAAACCATGGGGAACAGCACATGCGGTATGGGCTGCTCGTCATATTATAAATACAGATTTTGTAATTATCAATGCAGATGATTACTATGGAAGTCAAGCCTTTGAGAGTGCTTCAAGTTTTGTAAAAAACAACATTTCCGATAAAAAATATGGCATTGTTGGTTACCGCTTAAAAGAAACTTTGTCTGATCATGGCTCTGTATCTAGAGGTGTTTGTAGTGTCGATGGAGATCACCTAGTTTCAATTGAAGAGCATACTAAAATAGAAGCCGCAAATGGAGAAATTATTGATGAAGCTTCTGGTCGAACTTTAGATCCTGACACCATCGTATCCATGAATTTCTGGATTTGTAATACTTCTATTTTTGACTACATAGAAACCTACTTTAGCAACTTTTTACAAATTCCTGAGAACCTTGAAAAAAGTGAAATCTACTTACCTTTTGTTGCTCAAGAAATGATGGCAAATGGCCTAATAGATATTGATGTGATCTCATCAGATAGTGAGTGGTTTGGAGTAACTTATTATGAGGATAAGGCGGAAGCTGTGACTACATTACAAAATTTAACGGATAAGAAACAGTATCCAACGCCACTATGGACATAGTTTAATACAATTTAATGGATACACAACATTTAGTTCAGATTCTAAGTCGCTTCAATATTAATACCGAAGAAGTGACTTTTAAGCCTATTACTGCGGGTTATATCAATGACACCTTTTTGGTTTTAAAATCTGAAACTCCAGCTTATATTTTACAACGCGTAAATCATAATGTATTTAAAAATGTCGCTCAATTATTGCAAAATATTGATCAGGCATTGTTAAAACTTCAAGCTAGTGATTACAGTACCATAAAACTCTTAAAAGCAGACAACGGAGCCTCATTTTGTAAACATGAAGACTCCTATTGGAGATTGATGACATTTATAAATGACAGTACCACCCATAATACAACTACAAATCCCAAAATAGCCTTCGAAGCCGGGCGTATCATTGGACGATTTCATAATTTATTACAATTTGAATCACCAGAGGCATTTGTAGAAACCATTCCTAATTTCAATAATCTTCCTTTCCGTGCAACCGAGTACTCTGATGCCATAAGCACTGCCTCTGAAGACAGGAAAAAACAGGCAGAGAATGAAATTGAGTTTGTAACACAATCGCTCTCAAAGTTTATCGCTTTCTATAAGACAAAATTACCGTTGAGGGTTTGTCATAATGATACGAAGCTGAATAATATTTTGTTTAGTAAAACTAATGATGCCTTATGTTTGATAGATTTAGACACTATTATGGCAGGTTATTTTCACTATGACTTTGGAGATGCAGTTAGGACCATCGTTAATACCGCTAATGAAGATGAAAAAGATCTTTCTAAAATCACTTTTAGTCAACCTTTATTTGAAGCATTTATTGAAGGATTAAACAGCAACACCTCTTTTTTAACTCATGAAGAAATCGAGCTACTTCCAATTGCCGCTGCATTAATGCCTTTTATTCATGGTTTAAGAGCATTAACCGATTTTTTAAATGGAAATATTTATTATAAAGTTGCTTATGAAAACCAGAATTTGGATCGCTGCATAAGTCTGTTTCATTTCACTAAATTGGTGTTGAAACAGGAAGAATATATGAGTACAATAATTAACTCTAAATTAAAAAAGCTCAACTAAATGTTGAGCTTTTTTAATACATTTTAGTCGCCGCTCATATCTTTATCATACACCCATATTTCATCCCAACTGTTTGAAAAAGTATCATCCATTCCTTTAATAAAAGCATCCCAGGAATTGGGCCCATGAATTTTTAAAAACGTAGCTTTAAAGTTACTATCTTTATCTAATTCTGCCCAGTTTTTCATAAAACTCACAGTAGAAATATGGCGTCCAATATCAAATCCCTGTCTAAATTCATTGGCATAAATACCCCAAGGATTAACCCCTTCCATTGCCTTAACAGTCTTGCTTATTTGCGTTAACAAATGATTAATAGTATAACCATGTCCTTTGGTAACCTCATGATATCTAATATACAGAATAGGATATTTTGAATTATCATCATCCAACATGCTTGTATTAGACAATTTTGAGTTCTCACTCCAATATTCAACAGTATTCATTTTCTTTATGTAGGGACTTACATTATCCCTCCAATCATCATCATGACCTCCTACGGAAGGCCGTGTGTCTAAATCAGAATATTTTAAAGGTCCCATTTCCCAAACAATCTTACCTGCATTGGGTCCGGTTGATATGTTATAAACTGTTGCTTTATGCGCACCTTCTTTGTGATAGATTTGATTGTGCTTTCTCATATTTTGTTGCAAAACCTTAAGTTTTGTGTTATCAGGTGTAAGAATAATACTTTCCCACATATTAGAAGACGAGGCATCGTCTTGGGCATTTACGGTTAGCAGAGTTCCAAAAACTAGAGCAACCATCATTAATAATGCATTTGCTTTTTTAATCATAATAATCGAATTAATTAAATTATTGGTCACGCATAGCAGCGTCACCTAAATTATAAAGAAAGACATTGGAGCTTCAGTGTATAATAAATGAATGAAAAGCCATTCATTTAAGATGAAGGATCAAATTTGAAGTAGCACAAATATAATAATTTTATATCACTGAAAATGAATGTAGTACAAAAAAAAATAGATGTTTTACTTCTAAGAATGTTTACTGGTCAAATTAACCCATAAAAAAAGCCCAACTAAAAGTTGAGCTTTTTTTATTTTGATTAAATATATGGTTTAAGGTAAACTTTTCGTTTTTAAATCATAACCTTTAAATTTCCATTTCGCAATTCCTCCATCAAGATCATAAACTTTCACAAAACCTTTTTCTTTCATCTTAGCAGCACATTTACTGCTTCTTTTTCCAGATCTGCAATACACTATCACAGGTTTGGTTTTATCAAGCTTTGAAATTTCTTTCTCAAACTCAGGTGACAAATAATCAATATTTTGAAAATTCTCAATATAGCCTTCTTTATATTCTTCTGGCGTCCTAACATCAACAAGTTGTATATCTTCAAGTTGAGAAATCTGTTGCATTTCTTCAGGCGTTACCACTTGAATATCATCTGCTGTGGCTTCCTCTTTGCAACTGTAACTCACTAATATTACAGCCATCACCAAAATAACTAAGACGCGTTTCATAAACTATATGTTTTTAATTATTAGCAACTTCCCCATTCCAATCATTAAAGCCACCAACAAGGTTATATGTGTTTTCAAATCCTAATTGATTCATAATTGAACATGCTTGTCCGCTACGATTCCCAGATCTACAATAGATGTAATAATTTTTAGATTTATCTAACTCTTCTACCTCTTGCAAAAATCCTTGACCTTTATAAATATCAATCTGTTTGGCGTCAGGAATAATTCCTTCTGCAACTTCTGCATTCGTGCGTACATCTAAAATAAAAGCATTACTATCTTCTTCTAGTTGAGCTTTCCATTGTTCTTGTGTTAAATCTGCCATAAATTATTTTTACTTGCAAAATTAACATTTCTTTAGGATATATTATATAGACGCTAAAAAATATAAAGTGTTACACCAAAATTGAAATTATTTCTTAGCTTTTATAGAACACCCTATCGCTCTTGTTTTAGTTTCTTCAACTTTGGTCCCATTTAATAAGGCATCAACAGCCATTTCTACATATTTAGTATTTACTAAGGCCGCATCTTTATAATTGTCATCAATAGCGCCAATATATTGTACAACATTACCTTTTTTAGTTTTCTCCAAAACATAAACATGTGGTGTTTTAGTAGCACCATATTGAGGATATATTGTTTGTTCTGCATCTATTAAATACGGAAAAGTAAACCCTTTAGAAGCAGCTCTAGCTTTCATCGCATTCATATTATCTCCAGGCTTCTTGCTCGTATTATTTGGCATAATTGCAATAACCGGATACCCTTTGGATGCATATTTTTTATCAAGTGCGATGATTCTATCTTCATAACGTACGGCATATGGGCATGTGTTACAAGTGAAGACCACAATAAATCCTTTAGCATTTTTATAATCTGCTAAGGATACCATATCACCATCAATGTTTTCTAATTTAAAGTCTGTTGCAACATCTCCTATATCATAGCCTTTTTCATCAAAACTTTTAGTATTCGCTGTAAATGCACTTAGCATAATTAATAATGCTATGACTGTAATAGATTTAAAATATTTCATCTTTTCTAATTTAAAAATTTACCCACTTCAATTTCCAATTCTTCATATGTGAATGACTGATTGTAAAATTGACGTTTGTCTTTATTATATATTATGGTTACCGGAATTGCACCATCCCAGTCTTTGTTAACTTTAGGTACCCATGTATTCATAGCAACATCATCTAAAACCAATACTTTTGATTGTAAATTATGTTCTAGAATAAAAGGTTTCAACTTTTTATCATACTGTTTCGGAAAATCCAAACTCACTAACAAGACTTCAACATTTTTAAGCTTATAATTTTTGTTTAATTCCTCAAAATGAGGAAGTTCCTTAACACATGGCGCACACCATGTTGCCCAAAAGTTGACAACATGAACCTTATCATCTTCTTGGTTCAAAAACTTTTCCAAACCGTTAAAATCATAAATTTCCAATTCAACCGAGGCTATATTAACAGCCTCAACCACTGCTGTTTCACTAGAATCACTTCCGCTTTTCACTTCATTTTTACAGGACCCAAAAGTCAATAAACATACTAAAATCATATACTTCATGATATAAAGTTAAAAATCCATACCCAGCAATATAAAAATTTAACAAAAAATTATAGACCATAATATTTGAAATATCAAATAAGATACTACATTTGTACCAACAATAGTTGTATATACAAATGTCAATAGAAGAAGATATTAGGAGCACAGTAAAATTAAAGATAACGGAGAAGACCGTCATCAATCTATTGTACACTAGTAACTGGCTCAAAGAAAAATCTAAAACATTTTACAAGGACTTTGATCTCTCTTCTGAACAATATAATGTATTACGTATTCTAAGAGGGCAAAAAGGAAACCCAGCTAATTTAAGCACGATACAAGAGCGTATGCTTAATAAAATGAGTAATACAACGCGCTTAATAGATAAACTATTAAAAAAGGAACTTGTAACACGTCATAGCTGTGAAACCAATAGACGAAAAATAGAAATCTACATTACAAAAAAAGGCTTGATCTTATTAGAGAGTTTAGACGCACAAGTGGATTCAAATAGCACAGAGATCACAAAAAGCTTGAATGCTAATGAATTAGAATCTCTTAACAAACTCTTAGATAAACTCAGAACATAAAAACAATAATTAATAAATCAAAAACAAAAATTAACATGAAAAACAACATTTTAAAAAGCACTTTAATCTTAGTGTTAGCAGTAACATTGGCATCATTCACAACTATTTCAGATAAAATAGTTGATGTAACTAAAAGTCAGGTAACATGGAAAGGATACAAAGTTACAGGTTCTCATGAGGGAACTATATCTTTAACATCAGGTGTTTTAAAATTTGACAGTGACAAACTGGTTGGTGGAGAGTTCTCTATTGATATGACAACAATTATAAACACTGATATTGAAGGTGAATATGCAAAAAACCTGGAAGGTCATTTAAAATCAGATGATTTTTTCGGAGTTGAAAAATTTCCAACAGCTAAAATCACATTCAAATCTGTTGAAGCCAGCGGAAAAAATTCATATGCAGTTGCAGCAGATTTAACTATCAAAGGAAAAACAAATCCTGTAACATTCGAGATTTCAATTTATGGAAGTAAAGCTACTGCATCATTAAAAGTAGATAGAACCAAATATGATGTTAGATATGGATCTACAAGCTTCTTCGATAACTTAAAAGATAAAGCAATTTACGATGAGTTTGACTTAGTTGTAGATTTACAATTCTAAGATTAAATGGATTAATAGCACATTTTTCATAAAAAAGATTCCTGTTTTTTGCAGGAATCTTTTTTTTTATGCTTTTTATCCAAAATAGTTTGTAAACAAAATATTCATTTCTATATTTGACTTATAATTAGAACAAATGAAAACATTTTTAAATAATACTTGGTGGTGGTGCTCTCGAAACGTAATTTCGTGAACTAGACCATGGTATATTTAAAACTCAATATATAAAGGCTTGTCATTCACGACAAGCCTTTTTTTTATATCAATATTTTATGACTACATACAATCTAAATACACATTACAAGAAAATCCTAGCAGATACGATCACCCCTGTGAGTATTTATCTTAAAATTAGAGACAAATATCCTAACAGTATTTTGTTGGAAAGTAGCGACTATCATGCTAATGACAACAGTTTCTCTTATATATGTTCTAACCCAATTGCGACGATTAAAGTTGAAAATGAAACGCTCACACAAACGTTTCCCGACGGAAGTGCTGAACAATTAGCGATAACTAAGGATATTAATGTTGCTCAGGAAATACACAACTTTACCCAACGCTTTAAGGTTAAATCTGAAGCAAATTTTAAGTTTATCAATAACGGAATCTTTGGCTACACGGCATATGACGCTGTTAAATATTTTGAAGACATTGAAATCTCAAAAAAAGAAGATGCCCTTAATATTCCAGACATTTATTATGCAGTTTACAAAAATATTATTGCTATAAATCATTTTAAAAATGAAGCTTATATTTTTGCTCACTGTTTTGATGGAGCTAATAACATAGATGACATTCATCATCTTATAAAAGCCAAAAATTTTGCCTCATATGAATTCAGTTCAGAAGGAGATATACAATCAAATTTATCTGATGAAGACTATAAAAATCATGTCGAATTAGCAAAAAAACACTGCGCAAGAGGAGATGTCTTCCAGTTGGTATTATCTAAAAAGTTTGCACAAGACTTTAAAGGTGACGAGTTTAATGTTTATCGGGCCTTGAGAAGTATAAACCCTTCGCCTTACCTGTTTTATTTTGATTATGGAAATTTTAAAATATTTGGAAGTTCACCAGAAGCACAACTAATAGTGAGTGATGGCAAAGCAGAGATTCACCCCATTGCAGGAACCTTTAAGCGTACTGGGAACGATTTAAAAGACGCTGAACTAGCCAAACAACTTTCTGTTGATGACAAAGAAAATGCAGAACATGTGATGCTTGTGGACTTGGCTCGAAATGATTTAAGTAGAAATGGGAATAATGTTAGTGTAGACACCTACCGTGAAGTTCAATTCTTTTCACATGTCATCCATTTAGTAAGTAAAGTCACTGGGCAAAAACATGACAACGTATCCACAATGCAAGTCGTTGCAGACACATTTCCCGCAGGAACATTAAGCGGAGCCCCTAAACATCGTGCAATGCAACTGATTGAGAAATACGAAAAAACAAGTCGTGGGTTTTATGGTGGCGCTATAGGGTTTATGGATTTTAACGGCAACTACAATCATGCCATTATGATTAGAACATTTCTTAGTAAAAACCATCAACTACATTGGCAAGCTGGAGCGGGACTAGTTTCAAAATCCAATCCTGAAAATGAATTACAAGAAGTATATAATAAGCTGGGGGCGTTAACAAAAGCTATTGAACTAGCCGAAAATATTTAATTATGAAAAAAATATTAGTTATAGATAATTACGATAGTTTCACCTACAATTTGGTACACTATTTAGAAGACCTAAACTGTGATGTCTCAGTTGTAAGGAATGACAAATTAGAACTTGATGATATCAAACCTTATGATAAAATTGTATTATCTCCAGGCCCTGGAATTCCAGACGAGGCAGGATTGTTAAAAGCCATTATTGAAACTTATGCTACAACAAAGAGCATTCTAGGCGTGTGCCTTGGGCAGCAAGCTATTGGTGAAGTTTTTGGTGCCAAACTTGTCAATTTGGAAGAGGTATATCACGGTGTTGCAACAAATATTACAATTACTGTAGATGATGAAACCTTATTTAATGGCTTAGATAAAACCATTGAAGTTGGCAGATATCATTCATGGGTTGTTGATACAAATTTACCAGAGTGCCTTGAAGCAACTTCCGTAGATAGCAACGGGCAAATCATGTCTTTACGTCATAAAGTTTATGATGTAAAAGGCGTGCAATATCATCCTGAATCTGTATTGACACCTCAAGGAAAAAAAATCTTAGAAAATTGGATAAATAATTAGTGTCTCAAATCTTATATTTTTAATTATGAAACATTTATTAAACAGACTTATAAACCAAGAAAGCATCTCCAGCGAGGAGGCTAAAAAAGTATTGGTAAACATATCCAACGGGATGTATAATCAGAGTCAAATTGCCTCTTTTCTAACGGTATATATGATGCGAAGTATTACACTTGAAGAACTAAAAGGCTTTAGAGATGCATTATTAGAATTATGCATTCCTATTGATCTATCCGATTTTAACGCCATTGATTTATGTGGTACTGGCGGAGATGGCAAAGATACTTTCAATATCTCAACCTTGTCCTCATTTGTAACGGCCGGTGCTGGAGTTAATGTTTCCAAACACGGTAATTATGGCGTTTCTTCAGCATGTGGTTCCTCAAATGTTATGGAATTTTTAGGAATTAAATTTTCCAATGATGAAGATTTTTTAAAGCATTCTATTGATAAGGCCGGAATTTGTGTGTTACATGCTCCTTTATTTCATCCCGCCATGAAAAATGTGGCGCCAATTCGACGTGAATTAGGTGTGAAAACATTTTTTAATATGTTAGGGCCTATGGTGAATCCTGCATTCCCAAAAAACCAAATGGTAGGAGTCTTTAACTTAGAATTGCTGCGTCTCTATGGTTATTTATATCAGAACACAAATAAAAACTATAGTATTGTTCATGCCTTAGATGGTTATGATGAGATTTCGTTAACAGGAAAAACCAAAGTCATTTCAAACCATGCTGAAACCCTGTTTTCCCCTGAAGACTTAGGTGTTTCACAAATAAATCAAGATGCTATTTTTGGAGGGAACACTGTTGAAGATGCTGCAAAAATATTTATAAATGTAATTTCTGGGAAGGGAACAGAACCACAAAATAATGTGGTCTATGCCAATGCCGGATTAGCCATTGCAACCGCTAAACAAATAGATCATAAACAAGGATTTGAATTAGCAAAAGAATCGTTACGTTCTGGTAAAGCAAAACAAAGTTTAGATAAATTAATTGAATTAAGCAACGCCTAGCGTTGTCCTGAAGTTATTTAAGTATCACATAAAATAGACATGAATATACTAGACCATATAGTAAAAGATAAACGTGAAGAAGTGGCTTTAAAAAAGGCCTTGATTCCTGTAACGCAGTTAGAACAATCGGTGTTGTTTGCAAGGGACACTAATTCCTTGGCAACAGCATTACGCAATAGTCAGACAGGAATTATTGCTGAGCATAAACGACGCTCACCATCAAAATCGGTTATCAATCAAAGCTTGAATGTTCAAGATGTTGCTAAAGGGTATGAAAATGCTGGCGTATGTGGTATGTCTGTATTAACAGATGGCAAATATTTTGGTGGCGCTTTAGATGATTTATTGATCGCCCGTGCTAGCAGTAATTTACCTTTGCTTCGTAAAGAATTCATTATTGATGAATATCAAATTTTAGAGGCAAAAGCACATGGCGCAGATGTCATTCTGCTCATTGCAGCCATTTTAAGTAGAGCAGAAATTAAAAAGTTTTCAGAATTAGCCAAACAATTACAATTGGATGTATTACTGGAAGTTCATAACGAAGCAGAATTACAGAAATCTATAATGCCTTCTTTAGACATGTTAGGTGTAAACAACAGAAATTTAAAAACATTTGACGTCAGTTTAGATACGAGTAAGGCACTAAGTAGCATAATTCCTGATGATTTTGTAAAAGTATCTGAAAGTGGTATCAGTTCTATTGAAGCCATAAAAGAATTACAACCTTTTGGTTACAAAGGGTTTTTAATAGGTGAGAATTTTATGAAAACGGATAACCCTGGATTTCATGCTGACCAATTTATAAAAGACTTAAAATGATGAAGCTAAAAGTCTGTGGCATGAGAGAGGCCCAAAATATTTCGGAATTAATCCAGCTGGATATCAATTTTATTGGATTTATCTTTTATGGAGGCCCATTTGGTTCCTTGAGACATGTTTCTAAATTCCCGGAAGTCGACATTCCCAAACACATAAAAAAAGTAGGTGTTTTTGTAAATGAATCGATTAGTGAGGTTGTAAGACTTGTGAACCAAAATCAGTTGGATTGTGTGCAACTACATGGAAACACCGAGACCGTTGGCTATTGTCGTAAATTACGTGAAGACAACCAACTTAAAAATAAGGCACTGGAAATTATAAAAGTATTTTCGGTTGGAGATAATTTTGATTTTGAGGTTACTGAAGGATTT
>Ga0105356_10002503_pt1 | contig 18309 bp, 8 predicted proteins | sample GOMGulsemesocosm_3_FD_83502 | JGI IMG/M metagenome (GOLD analysis project Ga0105356, IMG submission 83502) | Methane-oxidizing microbial communities from mesocosms in the Gulf of Mexico - GOM9D Gulf of Mexico | ecosystem: Environmental > Aquatic > Marine > Cold seeps | place: Gulf of Mexico...
ATAGCCCAATTGTTGACTCTATTGAAGTCAAACGTCGCGGTGATGTACGTCAAGCTAAACTTTACTACTTGCGCGAGCTATCTGGCCGTAAAGCACGTATTAAAGAAAAATTGGCTAAAAAGTAATTCACCTAACGGTAAATTACTAGTCAAATTTGACGTAAAGAAAAGGGTGAATATTAAGTTATTCACCCTTTTTTGTTGCTAGCGTACTCACTCCGTCTCCTTATATTTCCTTCTCAACATCAATAATGCTGCTCGTACTCGTAGTGATGAAACTTGCTACGCTATCCTCTTTTGTACTTACTGTAACTTGTTCATTCCTACTTTCTGCACTTAAGCGAGTAACCGTAGCGATAGGTTACTTTAAATCGTTGCTCCTATCGCTGTTACACTTGCCGCGCTTAACACTTTAAGTAGCCGTTCTCACTCTTGTCATTAAACGTATATTTGATTGTTCGGGGTTATTCATCACTAAATGAAATAGGTACTTGTGGTGCGAGTAATTTTGTTTGATCTGTGGTTGTTTCCCAAATATTAACTTGAGGGCTAGTGTCATGTGATGACCAGGTAAAAGTAGCGACGGCATTCTTGGTTAAGGTGTATTCGAACGTTTTTCCTTGCCAATTAATGTCAAAGGTTTTATTTAAACCATTTTGTGTATTGATGACAATTAAGGTGAGATTCCCTTCGGGATCTTTAAAAGCAACGGAATCTTCATGGTCACTATAAACTCGGTGAGCCCCAGGCTGAACAAATTTACTCATATGTCCTAAGGCGTAATATGCAGGTTCTTTAGTCACTTCACCGGTTTCCCATGAAACGGTAACTAAACCACGGCAATCACTACAGCCACCATCAATTTTCGGTCCATGATAGTTACCTAGAGCAATATTCCACTCAACCACTGTTTTTGACCAGTTACGGGTGGTGCCTATTACAAGATTTTCAATAGCCCAAGGAAAGTCATCAGCGAAATTAGCTGTTGCAGACTCGGTACACTCAGTAAAGTAAATATCTTTATCAGGGTGGACATTATGTACTGTAGTTTGTGCGCTGACATCTCCCGCATAACAATGAAATGACGTGCCACTAAGATAAGCATTAGCCGCAGCATTATTTAATACTTCTATCGGGTAGCTGGTATCATTCCAGTTATGCTCATAGCTAATTATCTTGGTTTCAATATTTGAACTTTCAAACTGGCTTCCTATTTTCTCGGCTAACCGTATTTGATCGCTGCTAGTCATTGCCATACTGGGGTAATTTGAAGGGGTATATTGTGGTTCGTTCTGTAGCGCTACCGCGTAAATATCAATGCCTTGCTGCTGGTATGCTTGAACAAACTTTACAAAGTAAGCTGCATAAGTATCGTAAACCTGTTCACTGTCAATTAAAGAGCCTTGATACAAAGAATTATTATCTTTCATCCAAGCAGGAGCACTCCAAGGTAATGCCATCACGTTTATATTTGGGTTTACCGCAAGCGCTTCTTTAATCATGGGAATGGTGTAACTTTGATCGCGAGCAATAGAAAAGCTCTGTAAACTGTAGTCAGTTTGCCCTTGCTCTAGATCATTATAGGTATAATCTGCCCACCTGAAATCTGATGTGCCCATAGGCTGACGAAGTAAGCTCAAGCCAATACCGTCTACAGGGTCAAAAAGATCTTTCATCAATTGCTGACGTGCACTGTCTGATAATATTCCTCCTGAATCTGAGACAATCCAGGCGGCTGAATCTGTAAATGATGCGCCAACGCCTGACATTTCCTGAAATTTTTGGTTATCATCAACATTGACTACAATATTTTTGGCGCTAAAAGCATTTACTGTAAATATCACCGATGTCAGACAGATGATTTTAGCAAGTTGAATGCTTATTGGTGCTCGATGAAACATTTGTTGAAACATATATTCTCTCCGCTTTTTGTTGTTATAAGGTTTTTTGGGGAGACACTTGAGTTAATACGCCCATCCTTGGTGCCAAACAATTCAAATGGCTCAATACGATAGTAGATTGTTTAAATTGTGTAAGTCGTTTGTTTGAATGCTAGCGTGATAATTAGAACGCCTAAGAGGTAATCAGAACAATAGTGGACAAAAAGCGGGGCATGAGCCCCGCTAATGATTATTGACAGTTAAGTTGAAGCTTGGAGTGTTCGGGGGAGGTCATCACAATATTGGCTATTGCGAGGTTTAATTTCCCTGAGGTGGTGAGTTCAAATGGACTAACGATTTGCCCGAACTTAATGCCTTTATTAGCAAAACACTGTAAATCAATCGATAGTTTTTGCCATGCATTTATTTTCGCAGCATTCAACAGCGCGGTAATGTCGATACCTTGATAACAACTACCTGGCTTGTCACCGAAACCTTCACAGTTCATTGATACCATCACTGGCATTGTTGGCTTTTGTGAAACCTTTACTAAAAACTCTAAGTGAGCCCCCGACAGTAACCTACTAGACATGTCTTCACGGAATAGGCTTTCACTCACAACTTTTATTCCTACTTTTTCCTCTCCATTTGCCTTAAAGGCGAATGCATCTTCTTGTACTTGCCTATCCGTTGTTCGGTATTCGGCCGAAGTTGACACCATGGTATTTGAAGATATTTGCAGCTCTCCTGCAGCTGACATTAGAAACATTTGCCAAGGTTTTTGAAGTTTTCCTGTATGAATATTGTTTGTTTTACGCTGGTTAATATCAATGACTAACTCTTCTGATAAATGATCATCTAAGATGTTTTTATCGCCATAACTTAAGCCAAAACCATAAGGTAACAAGGGGCTGTACTCTTCATCATGCAGATTAACTGTGGCTTGCATCGCATCTTTTGGCCATGAAAATGAAAGTTTACCGGTAAAATCAAATTGAAATTCACCTTGAGTGTCAGTAAATAATACCTCTGCAACAGCATCACCCTCGGAGCCGGGTAACCAAGCAGCGATAAACGCATCCGAAGCATTTAGCTCTGGGTTAACCCACATTGGTCGACCAGAAATAAATATAGCGACCACAGGGATATTTTGTGAAGTTAATTTTTGTAATAACGCTAAATCAGTTTTACCACTCGGTTGATAATTAAGGGTTTCTCTGTCACCGTGCCCCTCGGCATAAGGCTCTTCGCCAAAAACAACAATGGCAACATCAGGCTTTTGTAAATAATCCCCTTGCTCATTTAGCTCAACAGAACCACCAGCAGCTTCTACTTGTTGCTTAATACCATCATAAATCGAAGTGCCACCTGGAAATTCATCATTGGTGTTATTGGTACCTTGCCAGGTAATAGTCCAGCCACCTGATTGCTTACCAATGTTATCTGCTGCATCACCTGCAACTAATATTTTACTGGTGGGTGCCAGAGGTAAAATATTATCTTTATTTTTTAACAATACCAGAGATTCACGAACAGCTTGCTTAGCAACAGCTCTATGTTCGGTAGAGCCTATTAAGTCAGCCTTACCTGATAGTTTTCGATTAGCCGGACTTGGCTTATCAAATAACCCCGCTCGAAATTTAACCCGCAGTATTCGTGACACCGCATCATTAACTCTAGCTAACGAAATTTCGCCCGATTTAGCTTGTTCAAGGGTATTGTAATATAGTTTTTTCCAGTCGGTTGGTACCATGAAAATATCGACACCAGCATTAATCGACTGTGGGCAACTTTCATTGTTACAAGCTTCAACTTGACCATGGCCGTTCCAGTCACCAACCACCAGGCCATCGAATCCCATTTGGTTTTTCAGTACATCGGTTAGAAAATATTTTGAACCATGCATTTTCTCACCATGCCAACTATTAAATGACGCCATTACGGTTTGTGCACCGGCGCTTAAGCCTGAAACATAGCCTTGAGCATGAAGATCAAATAGCGTTTGCTCAGTTGAAATATTATCGCCTTGATCGTCTCCACCTACTGTGCCGCCATCTCCTAAGAAATGTTTAGCGGTGCTAATCACTCGATTATCAGAGAGAAAATCTTTATCGGCGTGACCTTGTAAGCCGGTTACGATAGCGCCAGCATAGGATCGAACAATTTCAGGGTCTTCTGAATATCCTTCATATGTTCGTCCCCATCTATCATCCCGTACCACTGCCACTGTTGGGGCAAACACCCAGTCAATACCTGTTACCATCACTTCTGTGGCAGTAATTTCGGCAATTCGTTCGATCAGCTTAGGGTTATTCGCTGCGCCTAAACCAATGTTGTGCGGAAATAACGTTGCACCGATAACGTTGTTATGGCCATGAACAGCATCCGTTCCCCACATTGTTGGAATGGTTGAGCCGTCTATACTGTCATCAATTGACGCCTGATACATATCTTCAGCGAGCTTAACCCAATCTTGAGGTGTCGCGTGTTTATCATTATTTGGAAACGCACCGCCACCGTTTAAATAGGAACCGAATCCGTAATGACGCATTTCTTCAACAGTAATATCGCGAATTTCCGGCTGGATCATTTGCGCTATTTTTTGCTCAAGCGTCATTTGGGTTAATAAGTCGTTAACCTTATCTTCAATCATTGGTGACTTCTTCACCTGAATATCAATATTTGGCCAAATGCCTGATGCCGCGGTTTGTACTTTTTTAGTTGGTGAACGTTCAGTGGGCTTATCAACGGAACAGCCGGTTAATATTAACGCGATACTACTCGATACGAGGAGGTTATTTATGCTCATTATTATACCTATTTATTAGACACTAAGTTGTTGCTATACATCGATTAAAGTTTTATTTTTACGATGTAGGCATACTGCTATTAAAACTTGGTAGAGGTTATCGCATATCTAAAAATCGGGGTCGTTCTAGCGTTTTAAAAAGCCTGATTTCGAACGTTCTTTTTACAAAAAGAACGTTAGATATTGAAGTTTTACTTAATATTTATCTAAAAGTCTTTAATAATGTAAACAAAAATCTTAACGCAGTTTGTTGGAGGGGAAGTGGATAAAACACTATTTAATTTACATGACTTAGTATTGTTACTGACAGTCTTTGAATGTTTTGCTTTAGCTTGGGTGGTTTACAATACACGTAAAGATCAGGGGATCGTTTATTTATTATTAGCCTCATTTTTTGTTGCTCATGCCTTTATTTCACTTCACGAATTGATCTTATGGGGGGCTTCATTTCGACATTGGGTGCTCGATATTTCGCCGAACATCTTCTTTGCGTTCAATGTTTCCTATCAGCTTGATGGACCTTTGATTTATTTATTTGTTTTGAGCCAGTTAAACAAGTCTTTTCAGTTGAAAAAATCATACTTAGTTCATATTGTTCCAGCGGTACTGATGCTAGGGTATTTCTGGTGGGCGTTTTGGGGCTTACCTCTGGACGCTAAAACTGAGTTGATCGTATCTCATGACATAGCATATTCAAACCACTATGTTATTACCGATCTCCTTGGCAAGTTACTACGCTTAACTTATATTGGCTACAGTGCTTACATAGTAAAACAGTACCTGACGCAGGCGGCTGAAGCAGCTTCCACGAGAATAAAGTGGCAACAGTATTTTTTCAGTGCTTTTTTTATCATTGTTTGCGCGGAAACGTTATTAACTTCTATCAAGGTTTATGGTCTGAAATACAGTATAAATTTAGATTTGCTGCAAATTATTGGCTTGTCGGATTATTACTTGAAATTCGCTTTGGTTAACTATGTTATTTATATCATGGTGATAGAAGCGGTAAATTCTGGTGGTATTAAAAAACCTAAGAAAGTAGATCCCGTAGACATGCAATTGGTGGCTATACTAGAAGAGGCGATGAAAGAGCAGAAATTGTATCTTAATCCTAATCTGTCATTTGAGCGTTTAGCTGAGCAGATAAACGTGCCCAGTAAGGATTTATCTAATGTTATTAATCGGCACTTCAATGTTAATTTTTATGAATACATTAATGCTTATCGTATTAATGAAGCGAGAGGTCAGTTAGTGTCATCAGAAAATAAAGGTAAAAATATTACCGATATTTTCTACGATGCGGGGTTCAATTCTAAGTCGGTGTATAACACTTTATTTAAGAAAAACTTTAATATGACACCTAGCCAATTTCGTAAAGAAAACTTATCGAAATAACGTTAGATCTTTTTGAATGCTCTAAGCCAATTCTAATCTTGAGTTGGCTTTTTTATTCACAACCTTAAATTATTTACTATTTAGCTAACTACCTTACTTATTTTTCATACTTATCGTTGTTTTATTAATGCATTGTTTTTATTGTCTTTTGATGGGTGTTTTAGTTCGTTTACTAATTCGAACGTTCGAACAATGGCGGGGAGTATTGATAAAAACGACAAGCTAATATGATTTGCCTACACTCGATGAAAATAATCATTAATCGAGAATATTATGGCAGTATCTATATCGCCTCAACCGACAACTGTTAGTCATGAGCAACCAAGCAATTTCATTTTTGCCTTGGTCTCTTTAACAGTTCTATTTTTCATGTGGGGCTTCTTAACTAGCCTTAATGACATCTTAATTCCATATTTTAAAAACGAATTTAATCTGTCTTATACACAGGCAATGTTAGTGCAGTTTTGTTTCTTTAGCGCTTACTTTCTCGTATCAATTCCAGCAGGCTTTCTCGTTAAAGCATATGGTTATCAAAACGGTATTGTTATCGGGTTAAGTGTGGCCGCTGTTGGCTGCTTTAGTTTTTTATCTGCATCTCAGTTGGTATCTTATCCACTGTTTCTTTTGTCATTATTTATTTTGGCCTCAGGAATAACCATTTTACAAGTGGCAGCTAACCCTTATGTAACGGCACTTGGCACCGAGAAGTCTGCTTCAGGGCGCTTAACGATGACACAAGCATTTAACTCCTTAGGGACAACCATTGCGCCATTGATAGGGGCGGCACTTATTCTTAATACGAGCCCTTCAATGGCTAATACCCCGCAACTAGAATCTGTTGAACTACCCTATTTGGCGATCGCTATTATTTTGGCGGTGATGGCAGTTATTTTCTTTAAATTTAAGCTGCCTGTTATTAACAGCCATACCGCAATAGATCCCAAGCTAACAGCAACGCCATTATATAAAGAAAAGAAATTGATGTTTGGGGTCGGCGCTATTTTTCTATATGTTGGCGCAGAAGTTTCTATTGGTAGCTTTCTCGTGAGTTTCATTTCGTCAGCAGAAATTTCTAATTACACCGAGCAAGAAGCCGCGCATTTGATCGCTTATTACTGGGGCGGCGCCATGTTAGGACGATTTTTAGGCGCTATCGTTATGCAATTTATTACTCCGCGTCATTATTTAGCATTCAATGCGGCAATGGTAATGACACTTATTTTAGTGGCAATTGTTAGCACGGGCAGCGTGGCTATGTACGCCATATTAGCCGTTGGCTTTTTTAATGGCGTTATGTTTCCAACAATCTTTAGTCTAGCGCTTGAAGGTATGAAAGAGCGTACCGGACAAGCATCAGGCTTACTTTGCCAAGCCATTGTCGGAGGCGCTTTATTACCTATGTTGCAAGGTGTTATTGCCGACAGTGTTAATTTACAGATTTCATTCGTTGTCCCGTTAGTTTGCTACGTATTCATTTGCTACTACGGGTTAAAAAAACACTCCACCAAATTAGATAAATAAGAAATAATAAAGACACCAACTAATAGGAAAGATCATGAGACAAAAACAACAAAAACTACTTTCTCGTAAAAAGCTATTACCGCAAGTGATCAGTTTAGCCTTGTTGGGAGCAAGTGGTGCTTATGCACAAGAGGCTCCCGTAACGGATGATGCTGAGGTTGAAATTATTGAAGTCACTGGCTTTCAGCGCAGTTTGGTAACATCCATAGCGTTAAAGCAAGATTCAACTAATTTTGTAGAAACAATATCTGCAGAAGATATTGGTAAACTGCCCGATGTGAGTATTGCCGAGTCACTTTCTCGATTACCAGGTCTGGCGGGCCAGCGTGTTAATGGTCGCGCACAAGTCATTTCAATTCGTGGTATGGGGCCAGATTTCACGACAACATTGCTCAATGGGCGACAACAAGCAAGCTCAGGTGATAACCGAGCACCAGAATTTGATCAATACCCTTCTGAATTATTAAATGGTGCGACAGTATATAAAACGGCTGACGCTTCTGTTGTTGGGATGGGATTATCAGGCACTGTCGATTTACAAACTATTCGTCCTTTAGCGCATGGGAAAAGAGCAATTGTAGTCAATGTACGTGCTGAACAGAATTCATTAGACGCGGCAAATTCAGACGTGGATAATTCAGGTAAACGCGCTAGTATCTCATATGTTGATACTTTCTTAGGTGATACACTAGGCATAGCCGTTGGCTATTCTCATACGGATTCACCGGCCAATTTGCGTCGCTCTAAAGCTTGGTGGTGGGAGACGCAAGCCGACAATGTTGCTGGCGATGAAAATTTAGATGCTTTAGTGCTTCAAGGGCAAGAAATTGCCGGTGTGTCACGTCAGCAAATTCGTGACGGTGTGATGAGTGTTATTGAATGGCGCCCACATGATGATTTTTCTGCCGTTTTAGATACCTATTACTCTAAGTTTGACCAAATCGAACAATCACGGGGTTTGTACTGGTTTAGTGCTGGCGCAACGGGGTCACAATACCTAGACCCCGAGTTTGCTGATTTCGGTGGTACCACTGTGGTCCAGTCGGGTGTAGCAACAAATATAGATCCGGTTATTCGTAATGATATAAACACCCGTGACGATGAATTATTTGCGGTTGGTTTAAACGTTCAAGGTAATCTAGGAAATTGGTTAATAACGGGTGACGTATCTCATTCAACTTCAGAGCGATCAGAACAGGTTGCTGAAACTTATGCCGGTTTACCTGAACAAGATGATATTGCTTTTCATATCAACCAAGCAGGCTACCCAGAATATAGTTCAGACACTGACTATACCGATGTAAATACACTCGAATTATCAGATCCCGCTCCTTGGGGCGGTTGGGGTCATGATGGTGCAATTCGTTATCCAGAAGTTGAAGAAGAAGTAACAACCTTAGCATTGAAAGCTGATTTAGATTTAGCTGAATCAGCCGTAGGGGATTGGTTCTCCAGCGTTGTTTTTGGCGTTGAGCATACTAGCCGAGAAAAGCAAAAAGATGTTGTTGAATATGACTTAATGCTTAAATATGATCGCGCAAGCACCACAATTGATCCAAGCTATTTAGTTGACCCCGTTGATCTCGATTTTGCAGGTATTTCAGGGGTGTTGAGTTATAACACCGCAGCCGTCATTGCTAACTACTACAATGCCTCGCCCATTTTAGATGATAACCATTGGAATAAGGCCTGGTCTGTCGATGAGGAAATTTTAAGCTTCTTCACTAAATTGGTTATTGATACTGAGGTTTATGGTATGGCGTTAACGGGGGATATTGGTGTGCAGCACATCAGTACCGAGCAAGCATCGTCAGGTTTTGCTTTGGCTGGTGATAATAGTGATACCATGCCAACGCTTAACACTAAAGGGGCTTCTTACACTGATATTTTGCCATCGATGAATTTAAAGTTAGAGGTGGCAGATAGTCAATACATCCGTTTCTCTACAGGAAAATACATGGCGCGTCCTCGGATGGACGATATGCGCGCGAGTACTTCTGCTGGCGTCAGTATTGATGGTATCTGGAGTGGCTGGGGGGGAAATCCTGAACTAGAGCCTTGGCGTGCAACCGCTTTCGACATTGGTTACGAGTATTACTTCAGCGCATCAAGCTATATAGGCCTTATCTATTTTAATAAAGATCTCGAGTCATATATTTATAATGACAGTAATGAATATGATTTCACTGGCTTACCTAATGATAGTGGTGTTACGCCAATCAGTAATATTGGCTTAATGAGTCAACCGACTAATGGTGAAGGCGGTGAAGTATCTGGCACTGAATTAAGCTTCGTGTTTGATGGTGGTTTATTTAGCGAAACCTTTGCAGGCTTAGGTATTGTGGGTAGCTTTTCTTGGACTGATTCGACTATTTCTCCTGATGGTCCAGACAGTGAAACTACGTTACCGGGCCTGTCTGATGAAGTGCGTAGCATCACCCTGTACTATGAAAAAGAAGGCTTCTCATTCCGTGTAAGTCAACGTTATCGTTCAGACTTTCGCGGCGAAGTACCTCAGTTATTTGCTAATCGAGGCTTTAGTGAGATTGAAGAAGAAACGCTAGTCGATGCACAAATTGGCTATGAGTTCCAAGCAGGTACGCTAGCAGGGCTGAATTTGTTATTCCAAATGAATAACTTAACCAACGAACCTTATACGACCAAACTAGGTACCACGCTAGAATCAGGCGCGCAACTGCCAGAGCTTTATGAAGAATATGGTAGCCAATACCTTTTAGGTGCTAGCTATAAATTCTAAGAGTAGTAATTCTAAAAGTAGTTAAGCTTTATAGCCGCCACAGTCATATATTTCTATGGCTGTGGCGGCTTTTCTAGTTCTGGTAACTGACATCAACGTCATATTGGCCAGCAGGGGTATCATGCGGTTAAGCGAGCAAAAGTATAAATTGCTCTTATGTTGTACTGCTTATTCAGCAGAGCGACAATATTGTGAAATAAACGCTTGGTGACTAGAGACATTTTTTACACAGTTGGTAATTACTTGCTCTGTACCTGAGACAAAACTTTCAATTTCACTAGGCGATTTTAGGGCAACAAGCGGGTCGGCAGCACTAGGAATTAAGCCTTGTCCAAGTAATACTTGTACCCAACTTTCTTCTCGAAATAATTCATCTGTTTCGCGGTGAACTCGTCCGTAAGCTGAGAAAATATCTAATTTAGCAGCAAGTGAATCAGGAATTTCCATGTTGCGGCAATAACGCCAAAATTCGGTGTCATCACGATTAGTCACTTTATAGTGTGCGATGATAAAGTCACGGATCCTCTCTATTTCAAGGTCTGTTTCTTGATTGTATTGGTCAATATTCGCTTGTTGAAAATCACGATCAGGAAATAACTTGATTAATCTTGAGATCGCCGTTTGCACTAGATGAAGGCTAGTCGATTCAAGTGGCTCTAAAAAACCGGCAGATAAGCCAATGGCAACACAGTTTTTATTCCAAGCTTTACGACGCTTACCTGTTCTAAAGCGGATATGATTAACATCAGATATCGCTTTAGTATCAAGGTTTTGGTAAAGACTTTCTTCTGCTGCTTGCTCTGATATAAAAGCACTTGAAAAAACATGACCATTTCCCGTTCTATGCTGTAGGGGAATCTTCCACTGCCAACCAGCAGCTTGCGCGCTAGAACGTGTGTAAGAGGGGAGGTCTAGTTCTTTGCTTGAAGCGACAGCCAGAGCTGAATCACAAGGTAACCAATGTTTCCAATCTTCAAAGCCCGTATTCAAGCATTGCTCAATTAACAATCCGCGCATACCCGAGCAATCAATAAATAAGTCAGCGTCGAGTTCTTGACCAATGGCGAGCAACACACTTTTTATATGTTGGTTTTGCAGGTGTTGGTTTACTTTTATGACTTTACCTTCAATGCGTTTAACGCCGTTTTTTTCAGCTAACGTACGTAAAAACTTGCCATATAAGCCAGCATCAAAATGGTAAGTTGAGGCAATTTCACTCATAGGGGATTGAGGGCGATTGCTTTGTGCATGTGTGTATTTATGAGCAAGCGCTAATTGTGCATTGATACTGTAGTGATCTAAGTGCTTTACTAAGCCTTGTTGGTGTAATTTTAACCAATACTGGTGAAAACTAAGCCAATCCCACTGGCGCCCTATTTTGCCGAAACTATGCATATAGCTTGTGCCAAGCCCACCCCAGTTTTCAAATTGAATGCCTAGCTTAAAAGTCCCCTGGGTTGCTGATAGAAACTCTGCTTCATTAATGCCAAGCAAATGATTAAAGCGTTTAATGGCTGGAATAGTTGCCTCACCAACACCGATTGTGGCAATGTTTTCTGATTCCACTAACTGAATGTCTAACGTTTGATTTGTTAACTTACTCAACATTGCGGCGGTCATCCAACCGGATGTGCCACCGCCGACAATAAGGATTCTTTTTATAGTCATTTTATTACTCCATAATAACAAAAATAGTGTATCTATAACTACCTTGAAGCACACGTGTTTATGCGTTCTTTTCATGATTAGAACGTTCGAACTTGCTTAAGGTTAGGCTTGAGAACGACCTTTTTGCTTTCATCACATAAATTGGTATTCGATGAGAAAAAATTCTGAGTCGAAAATAACAATTAGGTATCCACAAATGAGAAATAACAATTACAAAATAAATAAAGGTGTACTTAAAACATCATTAGCACTGCTAACGATGTCATTATTAACCGCTTGTGGCGGCGGTGGGGGGGAAATTTCAGCACCGATTGTGGTCACTGAACCATCTTTATCAGTTGAATTAGAGAAGCCTCTTTCAGGCCAAGAAACTTACTCAATGCTGCGTCAAGAAGGTATATATTGGGCAAACCAAGAAAACCAAGGTGTTTCACTTCGAGGCATTAACTTAGGTAACTGGTTAAGTATGGAAACTTGGATGTTTGGTGGCGATGAAGCATTGGGTTCTGGCATCGTTGACCAATGTTCATTTGAAGCTAAGCTTGAAGAGCGATTTGGTGTTGAAGAAAAAGAGGCAATTCTTACCGCTTTTCGTGACGGTTGGTTAACAGAGCAAGACTGGGATGAATTCGCTGCAGCAGGCTTTAACCTTGTTCGACTACCATTCTTTTATGATCTTATTGAAGATGACGCAAATCCTAAAACGTTGAAAGATGATGCTTGGCACTATTTAGATTGGGCGATAGATCAAGCCAAGCAACGTGAGATGTATGTCATCCTTGATTTACATGGTGCAGCAGGTCGCCAAGGTTGGGAGCATCATAGCGGCTGTGAAGGTAAAAATGAGCTGTGGGAGAGCGAAGAAAATATTGATCGTACTAAATGGCTATGGGGGCAAATTGCCGCGCGCTACCAAGGCGAGAGTACCGTAGCTGCTTATGGCGTGTTAAATGAACCATGGGGTACCGACTCAGCAACATTAAAAGATGTTGTGTATGAGTTATATGATGCAATACGCGTAGAAGATTCAGATCACATTGTCTTACTCCCTGGTCATAACGTTGATGGTATTGATGCTTATGGTTTCCCAGAGCAACAAGGTTTAACTAATGTTGCCTTTGAAATGCACTTCTATCCCGGAATTTTTGGTTGGGGTGACATTGATTATGAAACACATCGTGACTGGCTAACGTGCGATGAAGATGGCGAAGGTGGGATTTGTGTGTGGAAAACCCGCCTTGAAGAGTTAAATACCCCATTTCTTGTTGGTGAAACCCAAACTTGGGCCGGATTAGGTGATATTGGTGGTGAAGTAACTCGCGCGACCTTTGATATTTATAATGAGATGAATTGGGCTGTTACTAACTGGTCACATAAAACGGTAAGTGCAACTGGTGGTATTGGCAACGGTGTTTGGGGCTACATGACCAATAATGGCGAGCAGCTATTAACTAAAGCTGAAACTTGGTCATGTAATGATTGGGAGTTTGATTTTGACAATGCTTGTGCTGGTCAGGCAAAAAGTGTTGTTCCTAATACTAGTGATGAAAGCCAAACTATGTATTTGGTTATTAAAACCGGCTCATTTAATGGAACGGATATTGTTTACGATGATATAAAACTAATCAATGAATCGACCGTTGAAAATATTTTAGTGAATGGCGACTTTGGCTCGGCAGATGGTTGGACTGAGCTTGGTGTTTGGAGTGACCCAAGACATTATGATTTTACTTATCAAGCGGGTGAATTTTCTGGTAGTGATACAGGCGATGCTCTTCGAGTGACAGCGGATGCTGGTCACAATAGTTTTATCTATCAAGCGGTAGAAATTGCACCAGGTGAGTCGTATAAACTGTCAGGTAAATTTAAAGATTTAGGCGATGGTGGTACTGATATGTGGGCAGAGATTTACCTTGTTCATGAATTACCACAAGAAGGCGTAGATGTTTCAGGCCGTGTTTTGCCGGAAATTGATATTAATGAATCTTCGTTAGAAGATATTACCGCTTTCTTTGGTTCATTCGGCACTATGGATTACGTGGTTAATTCATTTGTAAAAGAGTCGCTAACCAACACGGAAGCTGCAACATTATTTAGCGATGTACCAGCAAAACCAAGTTCATTTATGATTGCGGTTGAAGACCAACAAGTATCACTAACTTGGGATGCTTCTGAGGGCAATATCAAAGAGTACCATGTTTATCGTTCCACCAACCAAGACGCTGGTTTTGAGTTAATTGCGACAACAACGCAAACCAGCTTTAGCGAAGAAATCGACGATAAGGTATATTTTTATTACGTACAAGCAATCTCACAAACCGATCAGGGCTATCCGTCAATTGTTGTTGCAAGTGGTGAACTGATTAATGCCGTGCCGGGCTTAATTGAAGCAGAAGGGTATAGCTCAGCTCATCTTGATGTCAAGATTGAAGCTACTAGTGATGTTGATGGCGGTTCAAATATAGGTCATTTCGAACCAGATTTATGGGTTGAATATCAATTAGATGTTGCTGAGGCAGGTGACTATCAAGCTGGCTTTAGGTTAGCGAGTGCTGTTGGTGATGTCAGTTTCGAAGTATTTGTTGATGATGTTTCTATTGGTGTGATCACTGTTCCTGAAACAGGTGGCTGGCAATCATATGAAACACTATCACTTACACTGCCACTTACCGCAGGTAAAAGTGCTTTAAAACTTGTCTCTATCGACAATCAATGGAATTTAAACTGGATTGATATCAAAGCGGAAGGAAGTGTAGATCCAGAGCCTGAAGTGGTTACTGACTTAGTTGGCATCGATGATTTAGGCAGTGGTGGTGACACCGCGACAGTAAGTTCAATTTATGATGCCGATAAAGATGCTGATGTAGTTTTTCTTACTTCGCTTGCGTCTGATAATACCGAAACAAGCTATGTAAACTATCAAATGGCGGCGACTGACTTTAGCCAAAACGACACCTTAACATTTGAAGTCAAGGATTTAACTGGCGCCAACACTACTTTCGTGACTTTAGTTGATACCGACGGTAATACCTGGAGTGCATGGACGAGTGATACCAGTATTCAAGATACTTGGGCAACCATTACTTTAGACTACACTGCTGCAGCGTCTTCGATTGATTTAACACAAATCGTTGAAGTACGTTTAGGTCAGTGGAATGCTGGAGATTACTTCTTTAGCGGTGTAAAAGTTGCAGGAGACGCAGTGGTGATACCAGAGCCTGAACCAGCCCCTGAACCTTCAGGCAATTCATTCGAAGATAATATTGCAGGTAATGGCGGTGCCAATGCCACGATCACTTCCGTTTATGATGATGACAAAGCGAAAGATGTTACTAGCTTGGCTGTTATCGCGTCTAATGATGTCGATAATGCCTATGTAGATTACCGCTTTGTAGCGGCCGATTTTAGCGGTTCGAATACCTTAACCTTTGAAATGAAAGACTTGGTTGGCGCTAATACTGTCATGGTGACTTTAATAGACACCAACGATAACTCATGGACTGCATGGACAAGTGATGCTACCTCGCAAGGTACTTGGCAGGGGAACACGCTCAACTACGACGCTGCAGCACAATCGATTGACCTAACACAAGTGGTTGAAGTGCGTTTAGCACAATGGAATGCTGGAGAATACCTAGTAACAGACTTAGCTATTAACTTAGTTACACCTGAGCCAGAACCTGAGCCATCAGAAAATGCATTTGGCGATAATGTCGCGGGTGCAGGTGGCTCAACTACAACCATCACAACGATTTACGATGCTGATAAAGATGCTGATGTGCCAAGTCTAACCGTGTTAGCGTCAGGCGATATGGAAAGTAATTATATAAACTTTCCTTTCGAAGCAACTGACTTTAGCGCGTCAAACACCTTGTTTTTTGACATGAAAGATATGGTTGGCAATAACACGCTAATGGTTACCTTAGTTGATAGTGCTGGCGATATTTGGAGTGAATGGACAAGTGCCTCGACAGTGCAAAATGTTTGGCACACTATATCGAAAGATTACAGCACGGCATCAGATACCATTGACCTAACACAAGTTGTAGAAGTGCGTTTAGCGCAATGGAATGAAGGGGATTATTTAGTAACTAACTTATCCATTACTAACGTTGAAGCTCAGCCAGATCCGGAACCTACTCCAACACTTATTGCATTTGGAGTAGCTGATACAGGCGACGGTGGTACCACGGCAACAGTCTCTACTGTAAATGACGCCGATAAGTCTGCTGATGTAACTAGCTTATTAACGACAGGGTCGGGTGAAGGTGAAAACTATGTTAATTATAGCTTTGACGCGACAGATTTAAGTGGCGTTAATACGTTGAGTGTTGACGTTAAAGATACCCAAGGATCTAACACGTTGTATGTAACCTTTGTCGATAGCAATGGCGCGACTTGGGGAGTATGGACAAGTGATTCAACTACTCATAATGCTTGGGCAACGGTGTCATTAACTATTAGTGATGCTGCTAATGCAATTGATATCACTCAAGTGGTAGAAGTGCGCTTAGCGCAGTGGAACGCAGGCCAATATTACCTTGATGGTATTTCATTGTTTTATATTGAACCGTTAACTGTGATTGAATACGGCGTAGTACAAGCGGGGAGCGGTGGCTCAACGGCAACAATTACTACGGTAAATGATGCTGATAAAGGCAGCGATGTGACCAGTTTAACGGTGATTGAATCAGGCAATATGGATAACAATTACGCTAACTATGTGTTTGATCTTACAGATCTAACTGGGTATAGCACCCTAAGTTTTGAGATGAAAGACACCGTTGGTTCTAATACTCTGATGGTGACTTTGGTTGATAACAACGGTGCCACGTGGACTGAGTGGACGAGTGACTCGACAGCTCATAATGCCTGGCAGTTAATCACGCTTAATATTGTTAATGCGTCTGGCGCAATTGATATCTCACAAGTTGTGGAAGTGCGTTTAGCACAATGGAATACCGGTGAGTACTTGATAGAAAGTATGTCATTTAGCGATTAGGGTTAGGAATAACAAGTAGGTTGTTAACTTAACTTAATAGCCTACTTTATCAGCGGATTGGTTGAATGAAAAAATGTTTGTGTTTTTTGTTTTAATGCTTTGTTGAAATTCTTGCTTTTAATTCGTGGTTTTTACTAAAAGTGGTGGGGAGTTCCCTCCACTTTGTACTTTTACTTTTGTTTTTCTGCTCTTCATTTCCTCTACCACCCAGACGCTCTACCTACAGAACTTCTCTCCAGTGCGCTAGCTGTGCTATCGTTATAGTTATACCTGATACTTATTAATGTATTTACTCACAAAACATTCATAAAGTACCCACATATCACTCAAAAAATAGCGAAGTTACTACATGAAACCATTTTTTTATTTACTCTCTGCACTGCTTATTTTGGCACTCGCTGGACTGTTTGTATTAAAACAGCCCAATGGCCAACCATGGCTTTCGGTCGCTGATTTTGCATCGAATACTCAGCCTATTTATGACAAACTCAAATCTATGTGGCGAGAAGTGCTCACTCATGTTGATGACATTGTTGACGAAGGTGATTCATTACTCAATGAACAAGAAAAGACTAAAGTATATCGCTGGAAAGATAGCCAAGGAAATTGGAGTTATTCTGATGAGCCTATTTCAAGCGATAGTTTAGAAGAGGTGTCATTAAACCCTGATGATATTACGGTAATGCCTGCTTTCGTCTCTCCTAAAACAGAAAGTAAAGCATTAACAACTGGTAAAAACCAAGCGCCTGCGGCAAGCCTTTTACCGGTTAGTCCACAAAATGCGCTCGACTTGTATGAAGATGCCAATAATGTTCAACAGCTGATGGATAACAGGGCGAAAACATTGCAAAAAGCACTTGAAAAAAATGGTGGTTAGCTCCTGGTTCTTAAAATTATCTCCTCTTCAGGAAAAATATCCTTTTATAAAGACAGATCTATTTCGATCTTTTCTATCACTTACCCTGTGGCATATTCGCCACTGTAAACAAAATTTCACACGTCTCAAGTAGTGGTCATCAGGTGCTTCCCGTCATTGAATACTATTTATGCTCTTTGCACGTACATTTACATTTACATTGTCGTTAATGTTGGTGTAAGCGGTATGCTTTCGCTCAGTTAAAATCGTCTAGATAATGAAGTCATTAGAGATATTTATTTAGCAAGAGAACTAACTATGACTGATGTTACCGCTTTAGCACCTGATGCCTTACATGAACATTCTGTTAAGAATGATTCGTTACCGAAAAACCCTTTAAAGTTATGCGGAATAGAATTTA